>Ga0208373_1000679_pt1 | contig 54793 bp, 54 predicted proteins | sample RifOxyC2_FD_184036 | JGI IMG/M metagenome (GOLD analysis project Ga0208373, IMG submission 184036) | Soil microbial communities from Rifle, Colorado - Rifle Oxygen_injection C2 (SPAdes) | ecosystem: Environmental > Terrestrial > Deep subsurface > Rock core/Sediment | place: Rifle, Colorado...
AAATGGGATGATACCGGTCGAGAAACTTAATTATTATTTATCCACAGTGTCACCCTTGAAGGTTAACTAAACATTGTATTAATTTTATGCAAACCAACAAAAAACCACCGTGTTAGACGCGGAGAGTGTGCAAAGTTCGACTTTGCACAGTTTAAGGATAAAAGCACAAAAAAACCACCCCGAAGGGTGGTTCTTTTGTTATCTCTATTCCTGACAGGACCGCGATTTTCTAAAGTTTAATAAACTAAGTAAATCGGGAGCCTATTCGACCAAGCCTGCCCGCAATGCTTATAGCATAGCTATTGCAGGCGGGAAAGAGAAGTTAAATACCTTTTAAGGCGTATTAACCAAGCTTATCTAACCAAATGTTAGACATCATTCTCCACGAGGAAGAGGCCGCCAGTCTTGTATTCGTCAAGATTGAAGTCGTAGAAGTTGGCATCAGTGCCATCTCCCACAGTACCCCAGTTGACGGAATCAAGTCTAAGCTCAAATGTACCATTACTGTCGGCAGTGCCGGTAGTGTCAGGTTCAAGCACAACAGTCAAAGTAAATCGACGTGTTGCATCTTCGTCAATAGCGAATGAAGTAGCTGTATCTTCTGTATCTACAGAAGAAGATTCAAGGATTTTGTTGAGTACTTCATAAGAAGCATCAGCAGCGGTGCCATTAGCACTATCTTCATATACTTCAAAGTCAACACCTTCACCGGCGTCATCCGCAGCGGTGTTAGCGTCGCCATCGTCTTCTGTCGCGAAGTCAATGAACATATCAGCATCAAAAGCTGTTACGTCAAAGGTAATCTTGAAGGTACCTTGGTCTTCGTCATCAATAGTAGGGTCAAGTGTATGGGTTTTCTCCTTGCTGACTGATACGAAATCAAGCATTATGCCTGAATCATAAGTAGAAGAGTATTCACCCAAAGCTGTACCGGTAAGGTCGGCCCCAGCCAGGTCTTCACCTGATTCATCCTCGGCGTCAATCAAGTCAACGCGAGTTCCATCAAGTTCAACCTTGACCTGGTCACCCGGATCAAGATCGCCTGTGAGGTCGTTCAAGTTAACGGTAATTAAGAATTCTTCTGTGTCATCTTCGGCGATATCAATATCAAGTTCATCGAAGGTTACTATACCACCAGCAGGAACAGACTTGGTGGATACTTCTTCATCATTCCAGAACAAGCTCGCTGAAGTGAACACGGTAGATTCGTCAAGCGCTCCAGCCGCCACATCAATCGCGGTGAAGATTACCGGGATTTCAGCAACATTGATGTCCGAACCTTCGGCTTTAAGCGTGAAGGAGAGAAGCTCAACATTGTCAGTCTCGGTCGCTCCTGTTTCAACGTTGATGACATGTCCTTCGTTTATTTCATCGTCATCGTCATTAAGAGCGGCTTTGAGTTCTACATCAGACGCGGTAGCGAATGAAGCGAAGTCAAATTCTTCTTCAAGAGTGTCATCAATGACGTTGTCATCAATATCCAGCGTCAAGCTTTCCGTTGATGTCACACCTTCCGCATCCAAGAATCGAACACTGGAAACACCAATCTGCCAGTCGTCGTCGTTGATATCTCCTGAGTCAAGATTTGAAAGCGAAGTTATAGCCAAGTAGAACTTTTCAGTTTCACCTGCTCGGACAATCGCGCCGTCAAGTGAAATAGTCTTGCTCCAAACATGGCCGGTTGTTTCTGAGAAATCTTCTTCATCAGCTTCCCCAACCTTGTCTGAGTTCATCCATACAGAGACTGAACTCATGTAGTCGTTCAAGTCTTCTGAATTGGTTGTGTCTTGTTGATTAAGCTCAACTTTTACGGAAGTGATTTCCACATCTGAATCGTTGTCAGCTTCAACTTCAAAAGCCAAGACTTTTGCATCTTCCTCGTTTTCACCAACTTGCTCATCGCCATAAGTGGAAAGAGCAGAGATAGTGATTGAACCGGCTCCGCCGGCTAGATTAGATCCCTCTAAGGCTGAACTGCTTCCATCGGCTGCTGCGCAGTTGTTTGCTAACAAATTGCCATTTGGACAAAGCGTTCCGGTAGCTGTAGAAGCCGGGGCTTCCGTACAATTACTTGCTAACGTTTTTCCATTTGGACAAAGGGAACCTGTAGCTGGAACAGTTGCAGAACCGCCTGCAAGCACTCCGCCGGTCATAGGACCAACCACGCCATCGGCTACCAAGCCATTAGCTGATTGGAAATCCACTACGGCTTGCTTGGTCATAGGACCAAACTTTCCATCCGCTGTTATTCCCAAAGCTGTCTGCAATGAAATAACTTGAGCGCCGGTTGAACCTTGCTTCAAGGTTACTGAATGCATATAAGCGGCATCAGCGGAAAGAACTCCGACTGAAAGCGCAAACACTACAATCAAAACCCCGAAAACAAATTTTGATTTTAATAATTTACTCATAATTTTTTTTTACGCCATTAATTAGTTTCGACTTGCCCTGAGCTTTCGCCGAAGGACAAAACCAAAAGCGTATTTTTCTATCGCCATTTTTTATCCGCCAATAATTAATAAATACTAATAATGCGGCAGAGAAATAAATGGCGAACAGACTTAAAACTAAATTGAAAACATGAACAATTTCGTATTCAGTTTTCAATGATCTCTCCATTGTTTTTCTTCAAGATTTTTTCGACGAAATCGTGAACAAAAACAAATGTGATTTGCGGATACGAAACACACTTCGCAGTGTGTAATCTGTATGCACCTCAACATTATAATACATAGCCCCAAAATAGAGCAATATACTATGTGGATAACTCCAGAATTAGGTTCTAGGTTCTAGGTTCTAGGTTCTAGTGAGTAGTAGCTAGAAAGTAAAATTCAAAAGCAAATCCATATAATTAAGATAGCATAAATAAAGGCAAATAGCAACCTAAAATTAGGAGCTAGGGACTAGAAGAAACAAATCATAAATACAACCCCCTAAATCCCTCCTCCAAAGGCGGACAGGCCTTGTCAGGGGGACTTGCATTTCACCTCCCCTGACAAGGGGAGGTCGGGAGGGGTTAATTCAGAGAATACTGACTCCAGCGCTTCTTTCCGGTTTTCTTAAGGACATTGTCCTTTACCATAGAAATAAGTTCCCGTTGTAATGTCTTTTCTCCTATCTCTTCGCCAAGGCTACGAATAGCAAGCGCAATGTCTCTTATGTTAATTCCGTCGGGTTTATTCCCGCCAAAGGACGGGCAAGCTTTTATAACTTTTATTATTGACTCTCGTCTTTTATTCTTTAAGATTACGAACCCATTGCCGGCATTGTTCAGGGCTTTCAGCCCTTCAACATTGCTCAGGGCTTTCAGCAATGTGCTTCCCTTTTGGACACCAATTCTGGTACCAGTCTGTCCTTTATTAAATTTCTTCCCCCTGCTAAGGGGGAATACAAGGGGGTCTAACCCCTCCTCACTCCTCCCCTTGTCAGGGGAGGAAGATTGTATAAATTCTTCAAGCCAAAGATTGTTTTGAGACGTGAACTCCTGTATGGATTGTTTTAATTCTGTAAATTCTTTTTTTAGAATGTTAAAGTTCATCTCAGAAATCATATTAACATTAAAAGCGATGCCCAAAAAGGACAAAATTTGATCTATTTTTTGAATGTCTATGTCAAAGGCGGGCTTTGACATAGATGTGTCCGATAAAATTTCTACTCCCAGTGTTCTTAACTTCAGGCGTATTGGTTCTTCTTTGTCCATTATGTCCGTTACCATATATAGGGCAGTAATGAGCTTATTTGTTTTGATATACCTTACTCCTGCTCTTTCCTTATTGAGAAGTAGAGGAGATGAAAGATTTCCCGTGTCTTTTATAGAGTCTTTAAAGGTGTCTCTTAGATTTTTATTTTCCCCCAACATGCTGTCCATTATATATAGGACAAGAAAAAATGCAAGTCAAAAAATTGGGTTCTAGAAAAAAATAAATATAAAAAATACAACCCCCTAAATCCCTCCCCAAAGGCGGACAGACCTTGTCAGGAGGACAAGAGGAGGTTGGGAGAGGTTATAAAAAATCAATTTTTTATTTTTTTATGTTAAGATAGAAACATGGCGAAAAAGGGAAATAAAAAAACTTTCAACAAAAATACTCCTTCAATAAACAAATTAAAAATGGAGACAAAACACAGCATTTTGGCAATCGTTTCTTTTGTCCTGGCGCTGTTTCTTTTTATGTCCATGTTCAACACAGCAGGAACAGCGGGAAAATTTATTTACAAAATTATGGATTATCTGCTAGGTGTAGGATACATTCTTTTGCCGGCTCTTTTTTTGCTACTGGGTATTTCTTTTTTAAAATCGGAAACTCCGAATATCGGATGGACTCGCACCATAAGTTCAATGATGTTTTTGCTTTCCGGACTGGGCATGATAGACATCGTCTCAGCGGAACATGCCGGCGGATTGCTGGGAAGGATTTTGCCGACCCCCTTGGTTCTCCTTTTTGATGTTTACGCAAGCTTGATATTTCTCGGCGCTATTTTAATAATTTCCATCCTGGTGATGTTTGACGCGAAACTTGATCTCGCTCCGTTTTTCAAAAATATCTGGAATTTTGTTACCAGAAAAAAATCCTTCGACGGTGCTCAGGATGATTCCATTAATAAATTAACGGAATCAGAAATGAAAGAAGTAGAAAAATCTATACCGGAAAATAAAGAGGAACAAAATTCTTCAGCAGAAAAAATTAAAAAAGTCTTGGGTGTTGGAAAGAAAACAGATGAAGACGAAGAATTTGAAATCTCTAAGCTAAAAACTAAAAGCCATAGGCTAAACTCTAGCTATGTTCCTCCCCCTCTTTCATTACTGGAAGAAGATAAAGGCAAACCGAATACCGGCGACATCAAAGCAAACGCGAATATCATCAAACGCACCCTGGCAAATTTCGGGATTGAAGTGGAAATGGATGAAGTGACGGTCGGGCCGACTGTTACCCGCTATTCTTTAAAACCAGCCGAAGGAGTAAAACTTTCGCGCATTGTCGGACTGCAAAATGACTTGGCCCTTTCTCTGGCCGCCCATCCGATCCGGATAGAGGCTCCGATTCCGGGCAAATCTTTGGTCGGAGTTGAAATTCCGAACAAAACAAAATCAATAGTCGGACTGGCTACTCTTCTTTTGGACGACAAGTTTCAAAATTCCCTCAAACCTCTCACCATTGCTCTGGGCCGAGCGATTTCAGGCAAGGCGGTTTTCGGCAATTTGGCAAGAATGCCGCATTGCTTGGTTGCCGGAACCACTGGCTCCGGCAAATCGGTGACCATTCATTCCATGATTACTTCCCTTTTATATAGGAACGGGCCGGACGATTTAAAGTTCATAATGATAGACCCGAAACGGGTGGAGCTTACTCTTTACAACAACATTCCGCATCTGCTCACTCCTGTTATTACCAATGCCAAAAAGACGATCTTGGCGCTAAAATGGGCAGCCAGGGAAATGGACCGCCGTTATGACATTTTGGAAACGGAATCAGTGCGGGACATAGAGTCCTACCACGCCAATGTTTGGGGAAAGAAAAACCCCCGCCCTTCCTCCCCCCAGGGGGGAGGTGTCGAAAACGGAGGAGGTGCCGACCGCTTGCCATACATCATAATCGTGATAGACGAATTGGCGGATATTATGAGCACCTATCCGAGAGAATTGGAATCAGCCATAGTCCGTCTGGCTCAAATGTCCCGAGCTGTCGGCATACATTTAATCTTGTCCACCCAGCGTCCGGAAGTAAATATCATCACCGGCTTGATAAAAGCGAACATCCCAGCTCGGGTTGCTTTAAAAGTTTCTTCGCAAGTTGATTCACGCACCATCTTAGATACCGGCGGAGCGGAAAAACTTTTGGGCGCCGGCGATATGCTGTATTCATCGGGAGAAACCCAGCCGGAACGATTGCAGAGTGCCTTTATTTCGGAATCCGAAGTTAAAAAAGTGGTCCGATATTTATCAGACGCATATAAAGACGAAGTGTCCGACGAAATATCCATTACCACAGGCTCCATCTCGGCCGACAAGAGCATCTTTGAAAGCGCTTTAGAAAACGAAGAGGATGCGGATGATGATGAAATGTACGAAGAAGCAAGAGCTTGCGTGATAGAAGCCGGCAAGGCGTCTACCTCCTATCTTCAAAGAAAATTGAAATTGGGATACGCCCGCGCCGCGCGCCTGATGGACAAATTGGAGGAACGCGGAGTAATCAGCGCCGGCGAGGGTGCCAAGCCAAGAGAGGTATTGGAAAAAATTACCCGGGATGAAAATGGGGGAAATACGATAAATTCATGACCGCAGACATAAAAAAAATATTAAAAGTAGTTTTTTTCTCTGTCTTTTTGCTTTTTATAGTTATTTATGCATTTTCGCGGTCAAAAGATTTAATTTGGGGCGTTAAAATAAAAAACACAAATTTAGCGGACGGGAAAGTTGAGGACAATGTCGCAAGGATAACGGGAAAGGCAAAAAATGCCTTGAGTCTAATTTTAAACGGCCGGGTAATTTCAATAAACCAAGCGGGAGATTTTGACGAGACAATAGCCCTGCTTCCGGGTTATAATATAGTAAATATAAAAGCCGAAGATAAATTCGGGAACAGTGATGAAAAAAATTATCAAATTATAAAATAACGAACGAAGTGAATATATTTTATTTGACCCTGTTAAATAATTTTTGTTAGGCAAAAATTATTTAACAGGGTGATGATTTTATATAATTGCTACGCTCATTAAAAATCAATCATGAAAAAAACAAAAAGCGAGCCAAAAGAAAAAAAAACGGTGGGAGTATCAATGCTAGATGACGCAGTAAAAGCGATCCAAACCAAATTTGGAGAAGGATCCATTATGAAAATGGGAGACACTCCGAAAGTGAGCGTGAATGCCATTCCAACAGGATCTATCGGGCTAGATATGGCTCTGGGAGTCGGTGGAATTCCGCGCGGCAGAATCATTGAGATATTCGGGCCTGAATCTTCCGGCAAGACGACGCTTTCTTTACATATAGTGGCCGAAGCGCAAAAACTCGGAGGAGTGTGCGCGTATATAGACGCCGAACATGCCATGGACCCCGATTATACAAAAAAGCTCGGGGTGAACATAAACGAACTGCTTATCTCCCAGCCGGACACCGGAGAACAGGCTCTGGAGATCGTTGAAAGCCTGGTGCGAACGGGGAAAATTGACGTGATTGTTGTTGATTCCGTGGCCGCCCTTACTCCAAGAGATGAAATAGAGGGAGATATGGGCGCCTACCATGTGGGCAAGCAGGCTAGACTGATGTCTCAAGCGCTTCGCAAGCTCACTGCTATCGTAGCCAGAAGCAAGACGGTGGTCATTTTCATAAATCAAATCCGCATGCAGATCGGAGTAATGTTCGGCAATCCGGAAACTACTCCCGGGGGGAAAGCGCTGAAATTTTACACTTCCGTCCGATTGGATATAAGAAAAATCGCTCAGATTAAAAAAGGAGAAGAGGTGGTCGGCAGCCGCACCCGGGTAAAAGTGGTAAAAAATAAAGTAGCCGCGCCGTTCAAACAGACGGAATTTGATATCATTTACAATGAGGGAATTTCTAAAGAAGGTGAAATAATTGCTCTAGGCGAAAAGTTTAAGATTTTGGAAAAAACCGGCAACTCATATTTTTATAAACCCACTGACGAAAAAGAAGAGAAAGTGAAGCTTGGAGTGGGCTATGATTCCACTCGCACATTTCTGAAAGAAAACAAAAAAATAGCCGGACAGATATTGAAAGAAATCCGCAGGAAATTCACAGAGGAAAATTAAATTAGTCAATCTGCCAGGTTGACTATTGTAGTTTCTATACGCGTTCTACGTATTTTCCCGTCTCAGTGTTCACTCTAATGATATCTCCCTCGCTTATGAACATCGGAGCGTTTAAGGTTGTTCCGTTTTCTAAGGTTATTATTTTATTCCCGCTTTTAGAGGTATCTCCGCGCACAGCCGGCGGAGCATTTTTCACTTTGAATTCTATTTTAATGGGCAGAGATATTTTTATCGTTTTCTCTTCACCATCGTTATCCCAAATAAGCGCTGTAACATTGCTATTTTCTTTAAAAAATTTACCTGAATCACCGACAAGAGAAGCATCTAATTTAAATCTGTTTCTCAGATTGTCTATATCAGAAAACCAATATTCTCCCCCGCCTGCATCGCTGTGCGTTGCATTGCGGGCAGGCCTATTGTGATATAAAAATTTAACATCGCGCTTTTCTATACCTGCTTCATCTGCGGTATCGGATACATGAAAAGTGGCGGAAATAGTTTTGCCGGAAATCAGACTTTTCAATTTTACCTGGTTCTGAGGCTTTCTTTGCTGAGTTCTTGCCACGTGAGAATCCACCACTTCGCATGGCTCATTTTCATAGATTATGATCTTCTTTTCTCTAATTTCGTTATACTGAAGCATGCAAAGATATTAATGGAATAATATTTTTATACAACCCCTCCTAACCTCCCCTTATCAGGGGAGGAACCGTAATGGAAGTTCCCCTGACAAGGCCTGTCCGCCTTTGGAGGAGGGATTTAGGGGGGTTTTTTATTTCGCCACAAACGGAAGCAAGCCTAAAAATCGCGCGTTTTTGATGGCAGCGGAAAGTTGGCGCTGATTCTTGGCGGTAACCCCGGTTCGTTTGCGGTTCACTATCTTGCCGCTGGAATTAAGAAATCTTTTTAGGATCTCAATATCCTTATAATCTATATATTTTATATTACTGGCTGAAAAATAATCTTGTTTCATAATTTTCACCTAAAATGGTATATCTTCTGGATTGATGTCTTCTTCCGGATACTCTATGGTATCAATTTCCTCGGAATTCTTACTGCCTGATGTTTTTCCGGACTCTGCGCTTTGAACCGATGCGTTTGCGCCCATACTTCCGCTTTTCGGGCCAAACTGGGTGCGATCCGCCACTATTTCGGTGCGATATTTCTTTTCTCCGCTTGTTTTATCTTCCCAGCTTCTAGTCTGCATTCTGCCTTCAACCAAAATTGAGCTTCCTTTTCTCATATATTGCGCAACTGTCTCTGCTTGACGCCCGAAAACAACGATATTGTGATAATCCGCAGATTCCTGTCTAGCGCCGTTTTTATCTTTCCAAACACGATTAGTGGCAAGAGAAAAACTGCAAACTTTCACCCCCGAAGGCAGGGATCTCAGTTCCGGATCACGGGTTAAATTCCCTATAACAATCGCTTTATTCAAGTACATAATTGGTTTTTATATTTTTTATTAATAAATTACACCGCGACCATGGCATCTATTTCCTTATCTATCTCCTCCTTATCAAAAGGAACAGCGACATCATCTTCTCCTTCCTTCTTGGCAACAGGTGTTCTCGGTCGAATGTCTCTGCGCACAAATCTTTTAGCGGCAATGGTATTTTCTCTCACTGTTTTTAATATCAAAAACCGAATGATATCTGGGCGCAAGTTGAGATCTTTTTTCAAATCCAAAATTTTTTCGGGATCTATTTCAAATTTAATCCAACCGAAATGCGCCGTGTCAAATTTGCGACGCGCATTCTGAATAACTTTAAACATAGGATAAGCGAGAGAAACCATTTTTGGCATTTCGTCGGAAATCATTTCTCCGCCCAAACTGGCAATCAATTCTTTCAAATTGCCATAAACCGCCGGCAGGTCTTCTTCCGAAATAGCGGGCATTAAAAGGTACCCCAACTCGTAAATTCTGGAATTTTTATCGCTCGCTTTATCTTCAGACAGTTTGTCTCCATTTCTATTTTTCACGTCCTTCATCCATACCACCTTAACAAAAAACTTTTAAAAAGTAAAGTTATATAGGTGATATCCCTACAAAATTTTTTCCTTTTTAAAAATAAATGCCCTACTATTTTGTTTTGTAGGGCATTACTCATCATTTTAGCTTTTAAAGCACAAGGGGTTGGAGGCGCTCCCTAACCACTCCCTCATGAATGAAGGAACTAGGCATCGCAACCCCAAAAATTATAACATTGTGAGGAGTACAATCTTCAGAATATTTATTTAGCATATCAATAGATGCTTTACCAAAACGTACTGCTTTTGTTTTTTTACCTGCTTTCTGATAGAGAACGGCAAGCGCAAAGCCGTATTCTGCTGCTTCACGCGGGTCAGTATTTTTGAGCGAATTAAATTTTTGATAAAGAGTCTTATAATTCCTGCGTTTCATGATTCCTCCCTTGGGATAAATTATATGAACAATAAATGAATTAGTTAGTTGGCCCCCTACGAAAGAATTTCGTCAGGTTTAAACCAGTTAGAAATTTCCTGTTCTGCCTCTGCTTGAGTGCTTGAAGCATGCACAAGATTTTCACAAGCAATTTTTAATGTGTTTGCCAGGTCAGACGCATTCACACTAAAGTCGCCGCGAATAGTCCCGGGCATTGCCTTATTTGGCAGTGTATATCCCACAAACTTTCTCACGGTATCAATTACGTGAACTCCTTGGAGTACTAAAACCATTATCGATCCAGATAATAGGTAGTTATAGTTCCATTCCTTAATTCTTAACCCAATTTTAAATGGGTCATCTGTACCAAAAATATCAACTGGATTAAAATCATACTCCTTAGAGGCTTCCAAAGTATGATGGCCCATACCACATACCCAATCTTCAGATTTTGGGAAATGACCATCCAATTGCTCCCTAGTTGCGAGAACCAGCTTACAAGACACAATTTTTAACCCTGCCCGTTCGAATCTTTCTAAAATGACACCAATTAAACCTCTTTTCACGGCATCAGGCTTAATTAGTACCAGTGTGCGTTCGTCAAGCATCCTTTTTAGACGCTCTTTTTTCATTATTCCTCCTATTTTTTAATGTGCAATCTTGATAACCCTAAGGGGTTCCAATTTAAGGAGAAATATAACACATTTTTTTATTTTCTACAAGAGTTAATTAATTTTTTATAATTTAAGACTAAATATTAAAAACCCTTCTGGCGTTCGCCACTATGGCTTCCGCCACCTCCCCCTCGGACAGATTTTTTATCAAAGCTATTTTTTTCACCACTTCACGCACGTAAGAAGGCTCGTTGCGTTTCCCGCGATACGGAACCGGCGCCACGTAGGGCGCATCCGTCTCAGACATAATCATATTAAGTGGAATATTTTTTATGATTTCATCGTAATCGCCGGTAAACGTGACAACTCCGGTAAATGACAAAGTAAAATCATATTCTAAAAATGTTTCGGCTTCTTCCGCACTCCCCGCGAAAAAGTGCACATTTCCTTTCACTCCAGGATATTTCTTTAAGATTTCCAAAACATCGGCGTATGCGTTGACATTTTTATTTTTTGGATTATTGCGAATATGAAGCATCAGTGGTTTTTTAAAATCATTCGCCAGTTCCACTTGTTCTATAAACGCCTTTTTCTGCTTCGCGATTGAAGCCGGTTCCAGATGAAAATAGTCAAGTCCGCATTCCCCTATAGCCACTACTTTTGGATCTTTCAAGAGTTCTCTATAAATTTTTTTATCAAAAATCTCTCCGCGAGAAGTGAATTCTTTTCCGCCTTCGCCTAACTCCTTTTCATCGTGAAATGATTTGTCTGTATGTATTGGATGCAAACCTACAATGGCATACACACCCTCTTTATATTGATGCGCTAATTCAATTGCCGACCTAGAGGTATCTACCTGGGTACCGACATTTATAATCCAAGTGTTATTATCCAAAGCGCGGCGAATAACCGCATCTCGGTCTTCGTCAAATGCCTTGAAATTGACGTGAGTATGTATGTCTATGTATTTAGGAATCATTATTTATTCTCTTCTTAAAAACAAAGGCTTCTCCGGTTTTTTGTTTTCCCTAATTAACTTTTTTAATTTTTCATTTGTCTCGGGCATGATGGAATTTAACATTCTGGCAATTTGGTATAGATGTATTACCATATCGGAAATCAATTCTTTACCCTTTTTTTTGTCGGCTTTTATAACTTCAAACGGTTTAGTATCTTGAATACATCTATCAAGTTGTCCAATTTTATCCCAAATCATGTCCGATGCTTTTTTAATATCAAAAGTGCCAAGGGCATTTAAAAACTCTTTTGGGATTAAACCATCCGGAATTTCCGGACATTTTTCCAGATATTTTTCGGAAAGAGTCAAAATCCTTGACGCCAAATTCCCCAACCCGTTGGCTAATCCCGAATTATAGGCTTCTTTGAAACGCTCCAGGGTAAACGGACTGTCTTCAAAATTGCTTACCTCCCTCAAAAGAAAATATCGCAAAGCGTCGGTCCCATATTCATTTACAATATCCCTCGGATCAAGAACATTGCCCAGTGTTTTGGACATTTTAATTCCCCCCTCGCCGGTAATGAAACCATTCACCACAATTCTGTGTGAATTAGGCAGATTCGCCGCCATCAACATTGCCTGCCACATGGCCGACTGGAAACGATTATTATCCTTGCCGCAATATTGCATGGGGGTTCCATCTATCCAGTATTTTTTAAAATTTTTCTGGTCGCCCGGCCAGCCCAAAGTGGAAATATAATTTATCAAGGCATCAAACCAAACATACATCACATGCTCGCTATCGCCGGGCACGGGCACACCCCACGGCATTTTTGATTTAAGGCGTGAGATGGAAAAATCTTGCAGACCGTTAGCCACAAATTTTTTCATTTCGTTAAAGCGAAACTCCGGTACCACAAAATCTTCGTGCTGTTCATAAAAACCAAGCAATTTTTCCTGAAAAGCAGAATACTTAAAAAAATAATTCTCTTCGCTGATGACTGAAACCTTTGTTCCCGGATGATCTCGGCATTCATTATTTTCCAATTCAGAATCAGTTTTTTCGCTTTCACATCCGACGCAATATTTCGTCCTATAATTTTTTTTGTAAATATAACCGTTATTTTGAACCCGTTTCCAAAATTCTTGGGCGGCTTCTTGGTGGTGCCGGTCGGTAGTGCGAATAAAGTGAACATCTTCGCTTGTGCCAAACATTTTTAATTGTTCCTTAAAAGTTTTAAATCCTTTATCAACAAAATCCTGCGTTTTCATTCCGCTTTCCTTGGCTTTCTGATACACCTTGGCGCCATGTTCATCGGTGCCTGTATTAAAATATACATCATACCCGATAAGCTTTTTATAACGAGCAATGGCATCCGCCCGCGCAAACTCAAGGGCATGCCCCATGTGTAGGGGCGCGTTCACATAAGGCAAGGTTGTTGTAATATAAAAACTATTTTTTTTCATGGCGGTTTTTAACGCGGTTCATCTTTTACTTTGGATAGAGTTTTCTTTTTTTCAAGATCACCCATCAACTCCATGATGAAAACAGCCACAGGAATGGCAAGCACCAATCCCCAGAATCCGCCTAATTCAAAACCTATCAGGGCGGAAAGGATAACCACAAGCGGAGAAAGACCGACTACACTTTTTATAACAAGAGGAGAAAAAAGAAAAACTTCAAACTGGTGAATTATTACATAGGCTCCAGCCACCATCAAAGCGGTGGAAATCCCTCCGGAAAGATAGGAGAAAGAAATAGCCGGGATAAGCGCCACCAAAATTCCATAAGGAACGAGTTCCATCACTCCCGCGATTAAAGCCAGAAGAAGAGCATACTGAATTCCCAAAAGAGAAAGAACCAAATAAGTCAAAACGGCCACAATGATGCCCAAAAGCATTTGCCCTTTCATCCACAAAGCTATCTTGCGGCGAGAACGCCCCCATAAATCCACAGCATATTCCTCCTGTCCCACGGGTAAAATAATTCTTAGAAAGTTTTCTATGCCTCTTTCCTGAATTGAGAGATAAAAAGAAATAAGGACGATAAGAATAACATTAAAAATACTGCCGAAGGCTACAGAAAGCACTTGGAAAAAACCCCCGGAGAGATTAGTGATAAAAGCCTGGGAAGTGGAAAGCAAGGAAGTAAGCGATAAGCTATGCGAAAGATTATTTACAATATCCTTGGCTCCCGAAAATGCTTCATTTCTAAAATAATTCAAAATGGAAGAATCCGGTATGTAAGAAGACAAGAAAACGGAAAAATTATAAACTTCAGTCATCAGAAGCGGAGCAAAAAGGTAAAAGAGCAGAGCCAGAAGAAGAATTGAGGTCACATACAAAAGAACCACCCCGAGAACCCGATTAACTTTTATTTTTTGAAAATAAGGCATAGCCGACTCAACAAAAGAGGCTATGATGATAGCGGTCAGAATCACCAGAAGCAAATCCCGTAAAAACCAAAGCAAGAAAAATCCGAGAGCCACCAGAAAAAACCGAATGATGGTGCCGGTATTCAAGGAAATGAAAGTAACGTTATTTTTTTCGGACATATCAGTATAATAACACAAAAAACACCCCTCCCCCAACCCTTCCCCCTAATAAGGAAAGAAGCTAAGGGGTAATAAGGTCATTTAAAACCTAAGCACTTTCAAGAATCTAGATTTTCCCCGAAGGGGCCCGATCAGCGCCAGATTAAGCCTGTTATTTTTAAAAATCAGGTTAGCTAAAGACTTGACCTGAACGGCTGTTACTTTTCTCACTGCATTCGCTTTTTCTCCAGAACTTTCAATTTTCTTCTTTAACAATTCTTGTCCTCCATAAAAATTCGCAATGTCATCGCTTGATTCAAGAGAAAGTTTCATATTGCCTATTAAGTACTCTTTTGTTTTATTCAATTCATCCTTGGAAACCTTTTCTTTTTTCAGTTTCCGGCATTCTTCCAGCACCGCTTCAATCACTTCATAAATTCTTTTGTTGTCCACCCCGGCAGAAATTTGCAAAAATCCATGGTCGGTATAAGCGTCATTGTAAGCCCGCACGTAATAGCCTACGCCCATTTCCTCCCGCAACTTTTGGAAAAGCCGCGAACTCATTCCTCCGCCTAAAATTCCGGCCAAAACGGAAAGGGCGGCATTTTTTTTGCTGAACAAATCACAGGTGCGTACCGCCAGGACAAAATGAGTCTGGTCAGTTTTTTTAAAATTGACCAATACTTCAGGTTTCGTCTGAACTTCTCTTGTTTTCAATTTTCTCGCCTTGAGACCGCGCGGAATTTTGCCGAAAATTTTATCCACTTCTTTCAGGGTTTCTCTTTCTTCCACTTGTCCGGCCACTATTATCACGGTAGCCTCCGGCAAATAATGCGCTTTTTTATATTTTACAAAATCGCCTTGCTTCATATTCAGGATATTCTTTTTTTCGCCGGCAATATTCCACCCCGCCGGCTGATCGCCATAAAGAAGCCGCATTATCAAATCCTGCACATGGCGGCTAGGCATATCCTCATACATATTTATTTCTTCAATAATCACCCCTTTTTCTTTTTGCATCTCCGCTTCTGGAAAAGTGGAATTCAAATAAATATCTGAGACTATGTCAAAAATTTGCCTGAAATGCTTGGCATCGGACTTGGCGTAATATCCCGTGTATTCCTGCGCGGTAAAAGCGTTATATTGAGAGCCGAGAGTGTCTAGCTCTTTTGAGATATCTATTGCTTTCGGCCTCTTAATGGTGCCTTTGAAACACATATGCTCCAAAAAATGAGACAGTCCGTTGATTTTTTTTGTTTCATATTTAGAACCTGCTTCCACGAGCACGAGTACAGTCACCGTCGGGTTGTCTTTCATTGGAACGGTTATCAAGCACAGACCATTTGGTAAAATTTTTTTTGAGAATTTCATTATTAAATATATTATTTATAAATACTATGAGTACCTATTGAATGAAAATAAACTACTTCATTTTTATCAAATTCAAAAATAACCCTATTAGAGTAAGAAATAGAAAAAGCATAACAATTTTTTAGTTTTCCACCAAGTTTATGAGTTTTTAATTTCATGTCAAAAGGGTTTTTCTTAAAGATTAATTCTTTTTTTACCGCCTCTTTTTTAATTTCCAATGGAAGTTTTTTAAAAAGACGAATAAATTCAGCAGTATAGATAATCTGCATAAAATTACATCAAATCTTTAAGGGAACGTAATTTTTTAAATTTTCCTTCAGCAACATCTTTTCTACTTCTCATGACAGACTGATATAGTTGCTCTTCTTCCAATGCGCGCACCGCATCACGAAAAAACTCGCTTACAGAAGCATAATTACCTTGTTTAACTGCCAAATCCACATTTTTCTTAAATGAAACTGGCATTGAAATGTTTAATGTTGTTCTCATATTTCAAGTGTAGCAAATTGTGCTACAGGGTGTCAAGTGAACTCATCCCCTTTCGTAAGAATCGTTCTTGTGAGTATTTATAAAATAAATAAATAAATTCCGATTTCTGCCTAAAACAAAAAACCCCTTATTTTAAGGGGTTTTTACTGGATTTTTTCTTTTATGTAGTTTTTTAGGTTCTTCACCTTTATACGCTCTTGCTCTCCGGTGTCACGGTCGCGGACGGTAACGGTATCGTCGGTCAAAGTGTCAAAATCCACCACTATGCAAAATGGCGTGCCGATTTCATCTTGCCGGCGATAACGTTTGCCGATGTTGCCATTGTCATCCCAAATCACCCGGCCGAATTCCGCTTTAAGCGGGACGAACACTTTCATATTGGCATATTCCACCAGTTCCGACTTGTTTTTCAAGAGAGGCGAAACAGCGCAAATGACCGGCGCGATATTAGGTTTAAACTTTAAATAGGCCCTTGTTTCTCCATTCTTTTCGTCTTCAAAATAAGTGGAGAGCAGAAGCGCCAACACCGCCCGGTCAACGCCAAAAGTCGGTTCTATCACATGCGGGATTATTTTCTCCGCGCTCTCCTCGTCAGTATAATCAAGTTGGTGATTTTTTAAATCAAAATCAGTTCTATAAGCCAAACCAAAAAGTTCCTTCCTGCCAAAAGGATAATCAAATTCAAAATCCATCGTTCTTTTGGAATAGTGAGCGCGATCTGCATCCGACACTTCAAGCTCGTAAACTTTTCCCATATTTATTCCTATCTCTTCCGTCCATTCAAGTATTTCTCCTCTCCAATACTCAAAATATTTCTCCCAATCTCCCTTTTTTACAAAATATTCTATCTCCATCTGCTCAAACTCTCTCTGGCGAAAAAGAAAATCACGGGGGGCTATCTCATTGCGAAAGGCCTTGCCGACTTGGGCCATGCCGAAAGGAAGTTTTGGATGAAAGGCGTCTACTATATTCTTGAAATTAACGAACATACCTTGAGCTGTTTCAGGACGCAAGTAAGAAATCGCAACTTCCTCTTTTTTCGCTCCAACCTGTATTTTGAGCATAGTATTAAACTTCTTGCCGTCCAGCGAGTCCGCAAAATTAGCCACGTGTCCAGCTGCTTCCCATACTTTGCCATTCATCAGGATAGCCGTGTCAAGACCATACATATCTTTGCGGGAATCCACAAATCTTTTCCACCAATTTTGCTTTATGTTGTTTTTCAAAGCCACTCCAAAGTGCCCCCAGTCATAAGTTCCCGCCAATCCGCCATAAATTTCCGAGCCCTGAAAGACAAAACCGCGTCTTTTGCAAAGCGAGACTATTTTCCCCATTAGTTCATCAGCATCTTTTGGTTCGCTGTCAGTCATATATACTATATTAGCAGATACCTCAAAAATATTAAACAAATACAAAATTCGGCTTTACTGAACAACCCTGCTCTCAGTGAGCAGAAAATCAGGATCATTCACAAGCCTAGTGTTAAGCGAAGTTTTGTTCACTACTATATCCACGCCGGCAAAATTGTCATGGCCATTTAAAGTCGCATCATTAATGATAATCGGAGTTGTGCCAACTTGAGAAGATGAGGGAAGAAGTTCTACCTGAAAAGAAACTTCCCGTCCCGATTCAGTGATGCCGGTGCCCTTGGGAATTCCCCCGATATTCCAGATTATTTCTCCGGTAGAAGTATTATAAGTCAAGTCTTCAGTAAGCGGATAGATCGGACCTGAAAACTTTACCCAGGAAGGAAGGGTGGAACGCACCCGGGCTTTTGAAATGCTATTGGCGGTATTGGAAAGAGACCAGGTGATGGTGTAAGTTGTTTTTTGTTCAGCCTTCGGAGGTATCGGTCCACTGTTGGCAAAAGGACCCGAATAGTAAAGCGCCTTGGTTGCTAATCCAACATCCGAGATAATTCTTATAATCTTAGATTCTGAGTCTTTCAATTCTGTTGCTGTGTTGGTGCCTTGTGCTTGCCGGCCGGTAATGGAAATATTTATGCTGATAGAGGGTTCGGATAAAATCCCGTTAGCGGCGGAAAAAAGTTGCAAGGGAGACACCGAAAAAGATACAACTCCAGTATCACCCGGATTTACTTCAGCCAATTCACGACTGGAATTTTTATCCCATACTATTAAATCTTGGGAAGAATCATAGAAACCTTGTTGAGCGTATATTGTTTTGCGATCTACCGCATTGCCTGTAATCTTTGCGCTAATTTTCAAATCATTTATTTTTGTTTCCAGATTATTTGCCCATTCTATCTGCCCTTGAATCGGAGTTTTGGCATCTACGGCGTATTCTCTTTGATACACGCCATTCACCACAAGTCTCGCTTCAACTGAAGATTTTTTTACCATCACGGTGTACCCAAGCGAATTAAAAACAACTCCTATCAAGGATTTATCCGTTTCGGATTGTACCCCGCTTGACACATGAAATATTTTTTCTTCTCCGTCAAAGACATCAAGCATCTTGCCAAGAATGGAAATATCGCGCGATGTACCAGGGGACAAATCCCCTAAATTCCAAATATTATTGTCAGCGAATGGCATCGGCTTGGCGGAAACAAATTGAAATCCGATGGGATAATCAACTTTCAGCAGAACTTTGGAAACAGGTTTAACGGCGTTTAAGGTAGCTTTCACGTCAAGATTGATATCCTGATTAGGGCTTATTTCAGCGGGCGCGTTAATGGAAAGATCTATCGGTGTAGAAGTTATAGAAACTCCAAAAAGTTTGTCTTTCACAAAAATAGCATTTGACCCCTCTACCCTGTATTCAAGAGAAATTTTTATCTGACGAATACTTCCCTGTTCTCCAAAAAGGACTATTTTTATATTTTCGTTGCGCACTCCTCCGGCAGGAATGGTTCCCAGCGATTCACGAAAGCGCTCGTTGTCCTGTGGCAAATCATCCGACGAACTTTTGGGATATTCTATAACTAGATCGGCCAGTTCAAGAGGAGAACTATTTCTATTTACTATTCCCACTTGCAAAGGATATTCTTCCCCGCCGGCAGTGAAAGCGTTGCTGAGCACCGATATATCAATATTATTATTGGAAACATTATTTCCTTTGTAAAAAAACACATAAGAAGCGTAGGCCAGAGCCAAAATGAAAAAGACTAAGGAAAACATAAAAAATTTCTTAAACATGGAAGTTTTCATAAAAAATTTTTCCTCAAAGTCTGGCCCAACATCTTTTTTCTCTTTCCAAGAATCCATAACATCCTTCCTCTTTAAGGGTGTAAAGCTGTTGCTCTGTTCCGTTTTCGTACGATAACTTTTATTGAAGAGTTTCGTTTTTAAATCTTCAATTCTATGCAGCTTGTTCTCGCTATTAGATGACATTTTTATATTATACTAAACAGGCGATAATTCCGCTACGACGAAGCTACAAAATCCTTCCGGGATTGTTTCTGGAAAACATATCGTTAATTTATAAATGCGTTTCCTTGAGCGCTTTGTTGATTTGAGAAAGTATCTTTTTCTTGCTTTCCGAGGCTTTAAACACCAGGTCCTCTTCAAAAGGCGACTTGATAAAATTTTCCAACACCTCGTTGCTTCCTATATACCCCAAATTATCAAGTATGCGCAGAACAATAATCATCTCAATATTGCGCAATTCGCTTTTGGCATCAGATTTTTCCAGAACAGACAACCCGTTTATCAAATCGACGAACAAAGGCTTATTCGGGTCTTCTCCAGCGAGTAAGCGTTTTAATAATTTTGAGATATTCACAAACGTCTTCAATGTCTCAGGCTGGGATAACTTTTCAAGTTTGCCTGTCTTAGAAGCGCTAGTGATTCTCCAAAAATCTTTTCCTTTCACTAAATCAATTTTGACATAAGAAAAATCTTGCAACACAAAACGCAGTTTGGAAGACATTTTGCGCACACCTTGGGCACTGGCATAAAGCATCCCCAAATCGCGGGTAAAAATAGAATAGTATTTCCCCGTCTCCCCAAAATTCTTACTGCCTAATATTATGCCCTCTGTATGATATATGTGATGCATTTATAGTTCCATTATATAACAAAATTTTTCAACTCTAAAATTATAGATTTAACAGACTCATCATTTATATCTTCCGGTTTAATTTTGCATCTGGCGAAGATTTGCTTTTCTATTTTCCTGCCGCATTCAACCAGTTTTTGACGTTTTTCTTTTTCAAAAAAATTTATATGTTTTTTATAGCGATTATTTGCTTCATTCATTCGTTCTTCATATGACAATATTCCATAAGGACCAGCTCTGAAATCTGAATACTTAATTATTTTAGCAATTAAATCATTCCCTTCGGCAATATCGCACGTAAATGAAAATCGGTTCCTGTCCGCTAATTGAACTATATGTGCATTCATACCGATCTCTTTTATAATTTGCGCAGTGACTTCATGCTCATTATTTCCGTATTTTTTTATGTATTCATTCTTAACCTCTTGCCAATAAGTGAGATCTTTCTCTCCCCAAAAATCAGGAGGGAAAACACCAAATTCTGCCTTAATGATATTCCCCATATCGTGCAAGAGACAAACGGTGATTATCTGTTCTTTTTCAACGGGTTCATCCAGGTTGTCGCAAATAATAGACGCCACGGCCGCTACCCGGAGCATATGCTCCTGCAAATTCGGCATTATTTTATATTTTTCATAAATTTCTATAATATTCTCTTTCATTTATAAATAATATCATAAAAGACACCCAAATAACAAACACGTTGCAAAAAATACGCGGTAGCGCTAAAATTACAACTATGTATAAAACGAATCAAACAAAAGTAAAAAAACAAAAAAGTTTTTCGTTGGTCAAAAAGATTCTCACCGCTTTACAGTGTGGAAAACCAATAAATTTTATTATGAAACCACAGACAAAAGGAAAGGGATTTGTAAAGAAGATAAACTGGCAAAAATTACGAGAAGAAAAAATAGATGAAGGCTATCTTAAAAATCAAATCTATCACCTTCGCAGAAAAAAACTTATTGAATTTAAAGAAATAGGAAATATAACAAAAATTGTATTATCCGAGCAAGGTAAAAAATATGTTTTAAAATATGATTATGGCAATTTAAAAATCCACAAATATAAGTTTTGGGATAGAAAATGGCGATTAGTAATGTTTGATATACCCGAAAATAAAAAAAGAGCAAGAGACGCAATGCGAGAAAAAATTAAAGAACTTGGGTTGGTAAAATTCAATGACAGTGTTTGGATTTACCCTTATAGTTGCCGTAGAGAAATTGATTTTGTGGCTGAATTTTGGCAAATAGGCAAATATGTGAACTATGCAAAAGTGGTATCAATAACAAACCAACATTATCTTAAAAAAGTATTTAAACTTCAGTAAGTGTTAATCAGTTGTAAAATATACGCGGTAGCGCTAAAATTACAACTATGGTAATTACTTCCCATCTACTTTAATCACTTCGGTTTTTTATTTTCGTACTCTATATCTTATCAATCTTTACTTTAAGCATCAGCTCGCCTATTTTTAGAATATCTCCTTCATTTTGCCCAAATTCTATTTTTGACGCAAGAATTGTTTCTAATAAATCCACTTCAAATTTTTGGACTAGATTTTTACCTTCTTCATTTGTTTCAACTGCCACAGAAACAATATCACTTGGCGTAAGCTCCATTTTTTTGCGTATGTCTTGCATCGCTCTTACCAATTCGCGATAATCTCCTTCTTCTTTTAAGCCAGGAGTTATGTTTAGATCTAATTCAACTTCGCTAAAGTCGGATCTTTCTGAAGATTCAAGTTCCGACTTTTTTTCAAAAATTATTTCTTTCACATTTAATTCATCTTTAATTAAGTCTAAATATTCACTTGATAACCTTTCATTTTCTACTTTTAACTTGAGCGAAGCAAGCGGTTGGCGAACTTTTATACCAGCCCTCTGACGAGCTTCTAGCCCGAGAGATACGATTTCCCTAACTTTTTCCATATTCGGAATAATTTTCCTGGTCTCTTTAAGATTAAACCTTAAGAATTCAAAAAGGTTTAACCTTTTCCCGACCTTTGGCCATTCAGATAAATGCACACTCCCTATATCATCCTCAGTTTTTAATTTTAACCAGATGTCCTCCGCAGTAAAAGGCGCAAATGGCGCCATTACTTTTGCTAGTGTTTTCAACACAAAGTACAAAGTCTGTTTTGCTTTCTTATCGCCATTTTTTATCCTTTCTCTGGAACGGCGCAAATACCAAGTGGAAAGATCCCCAATAAAGTCGCGTATCGCTCTTGCTGGTTCAAGCAACTTATAATTATCAAGATTTTTAATCGCAAGACTTATTAATTCATCTAATCTGGTTAAAATCCATTTATCTAAAATATTAGAGCTAGTTTTTAGCTTGTAGCTTCCAGCTTCTAGGGATGTGTTTCTGTAAAGTTCATAAAACGCCAGCACATTATAGAGCAAACCAAAAACTTGTCTGTGGAGTTCCAGCACCGTTTTCTCGTCAAAGTTTTTGGATTCACCTGGCTGATTTACAGAATACATCCAGAGTCGAAGTGTATCTACTCCGTATTTTTCCATCATGATCCAAGGATCAATGATATTACCAAGAGATTTAGACATCTTTTTACCAGAAGCATCAAGCAAATGCCCAAGACAAATAACATTCTTAAAAGCTTTGCCACGGCCCATCAACACTCCAACGGCGTGCAAAGTATAAAACCAGCCGCGAGTCTGATCTATCGCTTCAGAAATAAAATCAGCTGGGTATGCTAATTTTTTATTCTCAAAAGGTTTACCCTGAGCAAAGTCGAAGGGATAATGGTTCTGAGCGAAAGGCATAGCTCCGGAATCAAACCAAACATCCATCACTTCTTTAACACGAACTAGTTTTCCATCGCATTCGCACACTAAACTAACTTCATCAATATAAGGCCTATGCAGGTCCAGTTCATAATTTTCGTTATGTGGAAGAGGAACAAAGTCAAATTTCCTAATTTCAGCGTTCTTGAGAGAATCAAACGGATCATTTTTGCTTGATAAAGAATCCAGTAACATTCCTTTTACTACAAAACTCAAAGCATCCGTTGCGCTTCCATGCCCAAAAATTAGAATGTTCTTGTCGGAATATTTTGTTTCCAAATTATATATGAAGTCACCCACTCTTTTAACCACTCGCGCAAAACTCTCGCCATCAGGTAAATTTTTTCTCGGTTCGTCTAAATAATCTTGATCATAATATTTTTTGAATGTAATTCTTTTTTTGCCCTCAAAAATAGAACTAGGATTCCATTCCCGAATTCGTTCATCATATATTATTTTTTCCAAAGGAAAGCCGACTTTTGTGCAAAATATCTGAGCGCTTTTTTTTGCTCTTTCAAAAGGCGAAGAAATGATAATATCCGGCTTTTCTTTGAAATTATCAACCTTTTCCAATATATGCATTTTCCCTTTTTCCGTCAATTTGGCGCTTTGTTCCGAATCCGAATGGAAAATATCGCTTTGTATATTATTTTCTGCCTCGCCGTGCCTCATCACGAAATATTTATTGCCGGATTTTTTGGTTTTCTTTTTCAACTCTTCTATACTTCCGATAACATCAACTTTCTTGCAGGAATCGCAAATCCAGACCGGAAGCGGAGTACCCCAGTAGCGCTCGCGGGATATAGCCCAATCTTTTATATCTTTCAGCCACTCGCCGAAACGCCCGTCCCGAATATGCGCCGGTTCCCAGTTTATTTTCTGATTTTCACTTATCAGTTTGTTTTTTATTTTCGGATCAGACATTTTAATATACCAAGAATCGCGCGCGTAGTAGATAAGGGCCGTCTTGCAACGCCAACAATGCGGATAAGAGTGTTCATATTTTTCTTTTTTCAACAAAAGCCCTCTATGCGCCAAATCTTTTATAATATCCACAGCCACTTTTTCATCTCTGACAAATCTATTTTCCAAAAATCCGGTACCTGTTAAAAATTTTCCATCAAGTCCGACAAGGTGATGTTTTGGCAAACCTATCTCCGTACCTAATACAAAGTCGTCCTGCCCGTACATCACCGCTGTATGCACCACACCCGTACCATCAGCAATCGTGACAAAATTTGCCGGATAAATTTTATACGCTTTTTCCAGTTTTGATTTTTCACTTTCGGAAATTGTGTCTTGAAGAAAAGGATAGAGTGGTTCGTATTCTAGATCTATTAAATCTTCGCCTTTCATTTCACCGACAATTTTATATTCTCCCTCTATGACAGAAAGCCTTTCTTTGGCCAATATTAAAAACTCGTTATCTTTTTCAATTTTTACATAATTAATACTTTTTCCGACCGCCAAAGCAACGTTCCCGGGTAAAGTCCAAGGAGTAGTAGTCCAAGCTAGAATATAAACAGGGCCTTCGCCTGGATGTTTATGTGAATGGTCTGGCTGGGGTTGGGACCCCAGGGAATCGAGAACCTGAACAGAAGCATCAGGCGAAGGCTTTATTTTAAACCTTATGTACACTGACAAATCTTTTATGTCTTCATAGCCCTGAGCCAGTTCGTGAGAAGAAAGCACTGTTCCGCATCGCGGACACCACGGCACCACTTTATAATCTTTATAAAGCAAATCCTGGTCATTGATTTTTTTAAAAATATTCCAGACAGATTCAATATAAGTGTTGTGATAAGTAACATATGGGTTTTCTTGATCTACAAAATAACCCATGCGCTCCGTAAATTTACCCCAAAGATCAATATATTCCAGGGCATTTTCTTTGCATTCTTGATTAAATTTCGCAATACCATATTTCTCAATAGCAATTTTAGAATCCAAATTTAACTTTTTTTCTACTTGAAGCTCTACTGGCAAACCATGAGTATCCCACCCGCCTTTGCGACCCACGTGAAAACCCCGCATGGTCTTGTATCTTGGAATGACGTCCTTAAACGCCCGTGCTTCAAGATGATGAATGCCTGGTTTACCATTGGCTGTCGGCGGGCCTTCATAAAAAACATAATTTCCCTTTAGCGGTTTCTCCAGGGACTTTTCAAAAATTTTATTTTTCTTCCAAAATTCCAAAACGCGCTCTTCCCGAAGCGCTGATTCTGATTTATTACCTGTCCCGAGCGAAGTCGAGGAATTTGTTTCACTTTCAGCCATTATTGACTAATTTTAACATAAAAATTATTAATCTTCACTCTGCCTTTCGTAAACAACGGAGTTTTACATCTTCTCCGGAGCCTTGATGCCGAGAATATATAATCCATTTTTTATAACACTTGCAAAAGCTAAGGTAAGAGCTACTTTGTAAGGCGAAGTTCTATCATCTTTATCTACAATTTTTGTATTGCCGTAATATGTATTATAGAAACGTGCAAGTTCTATCAAATAGTTAGCGATATAGTGAGGTTCAAATTCTTCTGCGGACTTGAGTATAATCTCAGGAAATCGATACAACAACTTTTCTATTTCCGTAACTTCCCAATTATTAGGTAATTCATAATTAATGATTCGTAATTGATTTTCTTTTGCTTTCTCCAAAATAGAATTTGCCCGAGCATATGAATATTGTAAGTATGGGCCAGAATCTCCCTCAAAAGAAATAGACTTTTCTTTATCGTAGATAATATCTCCTCCGATATTTTGCTTTAAAATTGAATATTTTAAAGCTGAAACTCCCACATCTTTGCTGATTTGTTGTTTTTCCTCATCCGTAAAATCTTGATCTTTTATTTTTCCAAAAATTTCAGAACAAGATTCTAAAATCAAAGATTCTCCGGTAATCACATTTCCCTTTCGGGAAGACATTTTGCCACTCTCTAGACGCATCATACCATGCACAATATGTTTCATTTTGGAGGCGATTTCAGGGTCTATTGTCTCAACAGCTTTTCTAACTACCTTCATATACTCCTCTTGTTCGTGAGCTGTGATAACTATTGATGTATCTAATTTTTCTTTCTCAAACTTCGTTTTAATAAGTCCCAACTCTTTAGTTTCATAAGTGGGCAAACCATGCGAGGTGATAAAAACCCTAGTATGAAGCTTAGGATCATATTTCTGGGCTTTAAACACTACAGCCCCATCAGAATTTTCAAAAACTTTACCTATATTATCTTCCACAATCTTTTTCCCTATTGGAGCCATCAGACTTTCAAAAAAATAATAATTGAAACTGGTGCCGAGTATTTTATAAATTTCTTCAAACGCTTCAAGGGTTATCCTTCTTCCCCAATCATAAATCTCATTTATTTTTTCATCACTTTTATCGTAAATTTTTTGATTTATCTCATCAATTTCTTTTTTGGCTTTTTCATCATTCTCATATGCATTATTGCCTTTTGCATAGAGCTCCCCTATGTAGTGAGCTTTCTCTGAAACAGATTTGTCTAGGGGTGGCATACCAAACTTCAAGAGCCCATAGATAGCTTTCGCCACGTGCGGACCAACATCTCCTTGATAATTTGCCCTAATTGCTTTTGCTCCAGAAAACTCAACTATGCGGGAAATAGATTCTCCAATAGCATTAGTCATCAAGTGTCCAATATGAAAAGGTTTGAAAGGGTTTGGGTCTGTATATTCCACCATTATTTTTTTCCCTTCCAAAAGATTATTTTTGCCAAAATTTTTATTTTCTAGAATTTCTTTTATTGAATTTGCAAAAAATTCTTTAGATAAATAGAAATTAACAAAACCATTTTTTGCTTCTATTTTATTAAGAGTCACCCTTAAATCCCCGGAAAGGGCGACTCTTTTATTTAATTCTTCAACTATTTTTCCTGCTAATTCTTTCGGATTCGCTTTTAGTTTTTTGGCTAGAGACATAGCTATATTAGTGGAATAATCCCCCATATCTAAATCAGTAGGATGTTCAATAGAAATACTCTTAACTTCCCCGCCTGCATTAGCTATGCTAAAAGCATTGCGGGCAGGTATATCAAGAGTTTTGAGGGCCTCTTTTATTAAATTTTCTATCCTCTCTTGTATATACATATACGTGATGTTTTGGTAAAAAATTTCAAGAGTCGTGGGTTCCCTGTCTTTTTGACTCCGGGGGCGAAGGCTCAGAAATTTTTTACCAAAATATAAACTATTTTATTATTTTCTGCCTGTTGAACCAAAACCACCAGTGCCTCGGGCTGAGTCAGAAAGTTCTTTTACTTCTTCCAAATCTGCCAGAGCCACTGGAAAAATGACTAATTGAGCCACTTTATCCCCTACCTCTACAGTATAAGGCTCATGGGAAAGATTTATCAATAGAGTATTATATTCCCCCCTAAACCCGGCATCAAAAACTCCACCCATAGTATGTAATCCCGCTTTTGAAATACTTGATTTATCTTTTATAATTGCCGCATAACCCTCTGGAAATTCCAAAGCAAAACCATGATAAAAATAATGTCTCTCGCCAGGTAAAATAATCTTTTCTTCCATCGAATATAAATCCATTCCAACGTCTCCAGGATGATGATTTTTGGGCAATTTCGCATCTTCTTTCAATTTTTTAATTTTGATTTGCATTTTATTTCTTTCCTAGAACTTTTCTAATTTTTTCGTAAATCTTTTCGTGAACTGCTTCGCGGGACAAAATTTTTCCTCCGGGCGCGCAATCTATTTTTACGAAATTTTTCATTTCTTTTACTAGCTTCAGCGCGCTTTTACGGGAATTTATCAAAAAACTAACATCTTTTTCGTGCACATCTTTCTTCTTTTTCAAATAAGCCCTCTTCATTTTACTGCTGTCGCGATCTCTCAAAAACTTTAAAACAACTCCCGTAGGTAAATCCAAATACAGGGTTATATCGGGACGAGGTATATCAAAAATTTCATATTCCATAATATCAAGCCATCTCAAAAAATTATTTCTTTTCCTTGGGTCATTTATTTTCCCACCTTGATGTATTTGATTAGCTGAAACATAACGATTAGCAACGATTATGAATCCCTTCCCCAGCCATTTTTTTATCTTGTCTTTGGATTCCCATCTGTCCGCCGCATATAACACCGAGGCGATTTTCGGATGAACATTCAGAAACTTGTAATATTGTTCAGTCAAACAATGTCCTATAAACTTACCAAAAAAATTTTTATAATATTCTGGAAAATCAACCACTTTTACCGTTTTGCCTTCTTTTTTTAATCTCTTTACCAAAAGTTCTACTTGCGTAGCCTTCCCGCTTCCGTCTGTACCATCTACCACTATAAGTTTGCCTTTATATTTTTTCATAATTATATTTTTTAATTATACTCAAAAATCCACTTATTACCAAATGACACAAACTACGCACCTGCGTAAGTTGTATCATAATCCAATTGGGAGTATAATATACCATATGTCTATAGTAAAGGAAATTTTAAAAGAACTTTGGGATACAGAACTTAATCATAAAGGAATGCCCGTTAATATTTTTGGCATTCCCCGCTTTAAAAAATATTTACCAAGAAGTGTTAGAACTACAATTGATCGCTTAAAAAGAAAAGGCATATTGGAGAAAGAATTAGTTGGCATTGTCCTTTCAAGATATGGCAAAGAATACATCAGAAGAAAAATTGACTCTTTAAAACAATTCAATAAACCTGAAAACGTTTCCAAAGATAAAAATCTTCTTATAATGTTCGACATCCCTGTAGAAAAAAAGGCTGAGCGTGATTGGTTTCGTTGGCATTTAAAAAAATTTGATTATATTATGGTTCAACATAGTGTTTGGGTTGGTCCATCGCCATTACCAAAAGAATTTAAAGAATACCTTGAAGAAATAAAACTTGATAAGTGTATCAAAACATTTAAATTGGCTAAATCATACGTTAATACTTAATGACACATTTTCTGCACGTGCGAATTATGTATCACTTTTAATTTTAGGAACTATTCTGGGTCAAAATAATTTTGATCTGTTTTATGAGCTTTAATTATTTGTTCTACTGGTATAAAAAATAGTAATAAGCCAAATCATCACAATTACGGGTATTACATTTAAAATTATATTAAGTGTTTTCTTTGTCATAAATTATTTTTCTCCTAATTCTTTTAATGCCTCTGTTGCGTAAAATAAAATATTCGGCACAAGATTCATTTTTTCTAGCTCCTCCTTAGATACCCAACGAGATTCAGTCTTCTCTTTTTCATCTATTGAATCAAACACCTTATCTGTATCCGAAACAGCAAAATATACCAGGGTAATGTGTTCATGTGTATCATTTACTGGATGCTTACCAAGATACCTAGGCGGAATCAAGTCCACATAACCTGCATTCTTTACAGTACCATCACCAACACCTTTTTTCTCTCCCGTAATTCTTACATCTAATCCAACTTCTTCCTTCACTTCACGAAGGGCGGCCTGTATTGGGTCCTCATCAAGCTCAATATGTCCACCAACAGAAAGCCACCTTTTGTATTTTTCATGCATCCGTAAAAGTATTTTATTTTTATAAACAATAAATACCTTTACTGTCCAATCTATTTTTTCGTGTATATGTGACATTTATTTTTCGTAAAACTTTTCTAAAACTTCCCTGAAATATTTATCTAATGGTTCTAATTTTAAAATCTCATTTTTGGTTAACCATTTGTATTCCGTATGTTCTTCACTTAATTTTACTTCTCCATCCGCAAAGCCGGAATAAGTCAGGCGAACAATATGTTTATGAGGTCTCAAAATATCCTGAGCTGTTACCAACTCCGGCTCACCTGTAATCTCAAGCCCCGTCTCTTCCATAACTTCCCTTTTTATATTTTCTATTAAAGGAGTTCCTGGATTTATTCTTCCCCCAACCATCTCCCATTTCGCTCCAGCCTCTGGATATTTTTCAGCCGAGCGAAGCATTGCTAAATACTTCCCATCTTTATTCTTCAGAAAAATTCTCACCCCGACTTGCAGTTCCATAATTTATTTCCCTTTTAAAATTTTATCAATTTTTCTAGCGATTAAAATAAAATCTTTTTCTTTTTTGCCACGAGTGGTTTCTGCGGGAGTCCCCATACGTATGCCACTAGGGTCAAAAGGCGAACGGATCTCTCCGGGAATAGTGTTTTTGTTACAAATAATGCCCGCCTTCTCAAGTTTTGCTTCTGCTTCTTTCCCAGGAACGCCTTTTCCATTCATCCAAGTATCCATCAAAATAAGGTGGGAATCGGTCCCACCAGAAATAATTCTCCAGCCAAGTTTTTGCAATTCCTTGGCAAAGACCTTCGCGTTTTTCACGATTTGATTGGCATATTTCTTGAATGCCGGGGTGTTATCCTCTTTGAGCATCACAGCCACACCTGCTATCTGGCCCAAATGAGGACCACCTTGTAGGCCTGGAAATATCGCTTTGTCTATTTTTTTATTTATTTCTCGCGCATCTTTTTTAGCAAAAATCATAGCGCTGCGAGGACCCCTCAAAGTCTTATGTGTAGTGGTGGTAACGACATCTGCATATTGAAAAGGTGTGGGATACACCCCTCCGGCCACTAGCCCTGCAAAATGCGACATATCTACCATCAGATAAGCCCCACACTTATCCGCAATTTCACGACATTTCTTAAAATCAACAAAACGAGGATAAGCGGTGAAACCGGCAACAATTATGGATGGTTTTTCTCGTATAGCGTCTTCTTTCATTTTAGCATAATCAATCAGTTCAGTTTTTAAATCTAAACTTATTGGCAACTGTTCCCATATCTTGCCGGTAACTGAAACCTTTTGGCCGTGGGTGAGGTGCCCGCCGGAGGAAAGAGGTAAACCCATAATCTTGCTTCCTTGGGGAACAAGCGCTAGATATACAGCCAGGTTCGCAGGCGACCCGGAGAGTGGTTGGACATTTACATGCCATTTATCAGGTTTCAAATTAAAAAGTTTTAAAGCTCGTTCTTTGCAGAGGGTTTCTAATTTATCAACATTAATCTGACCTCCATAATATCTGGCATAAGGATACCCCTCAGCATATTTATTATCAAATATAGAGCCAAGGGCAGTCAAAACATCTTCGGAAACATAATTTTCCGACGGTATTAAGTTAATAACGCTTTTCTGCCTTTTCTCTTCCGCTTTTATTAATTTCTCTATTTGTTTATCGCGCATATATTCATTTTAGCACATTTCACTATTATTGTTCCCAACAAATCGGTCCTAAAAACTTTTGCGCCAAAAGAAGAGAGAGTGCCCAGTGTTTCCTGATGCGGATGGCCGTATTTATTATCCTTGCCGTCTGAAATAAAAGCATATATTGGAGAAACAGCCTTCACAAATTCCGGAGAAGTAGAAGTGCGCGAGCCGTGATGCCCTACTTTTAAGACACTGCTTTTCAATTGCGCCACTGAATTTTCTTCAAGAATTATTTTTTCCGTTTTGGCGGTGGCATCCCCTGTAAGCATAATAGAAGTATTGCCATAAGAAAGCTTCGCCACGATTGACCCGTCATTTGTAGCCCAATATGACACATCTCTATCTGGGAATAAAACATCTATGACAGCCTCACCGCCGATATCAAGTCGCATCCCTTTCTTGGCTAAAATATCAGCAATATTATTTTTCTTCATTTCATCTTTCAAATTCTGGTAGATTTTGGAATCGTTAAAAGTGCCAGGCTCAAAAATCCTGCCTACTTTGTAGACTTTCAAAACATCCAAGAAACCGGCAATGTGGTCTTGGTCCGGATTAGTAATGATAAAAGCGTCAATGTGCCTGTCTAAAGGAGACATAAGGCGAGAAAGCTGACTTAAAATTTTTCTCGGCGGTCCGCCATCCACTAATATCTGGGTACCCGTTGGAGATTCTATAAAAAGCGCATCTCCCTGCCCGATATCCAACATGGCAAAAGTAAAACCTCGGTGGGAATCCCGCCAGTTGAGATAAAAAACAAAAATATTTATTATTAAAAGCAAAAGTGCAAAGAAAGACAGCCAGTACTTTTTACAGATTAAAAACATGTTATAATACTAGCATTATCAGTTAAAATAATTAAAGAATTATGAAAAAATTTGAAGAAATGAAATTTAATATAGGAGAACTAAAAGGTATTTCAACCAAAAATATAGAAGAACATCTGAAGCTCTATGCGGGGTATGTAAAAAATGCAAACGCTGTGATTGAAAAAATCAGTGAATTAGTCAGTGATTCGGAAAAAAATATTTACCTTCTCGGGGAACTTTTTAGGCGTTTCAGTTTTGAATATAATGGTATGCGAAATCACGAAATTTATTTTGATTCCCTCTCTGGAGAAGCAAAACCATTATCAGAAAATGGTAAACTTGGGCAAGCGCTGATTGAAACGTTCGGATCAGTCGAAATTTTTATTGCAGGATTTAAAAATATAGCCATGGCTCGCGGAATCGGTTGGGCTGTCCTTTGGTATGATAAAAAAGATAAAAGACTGCTTGTTTCTTGGGTGGATGAACAACACCTAGGCCAACTTCAAGATTGCACACCAATTATAGCCCTAGATATGTGGGAACATGCGTACATTTATGATTACTCATCATCAGAAAAGAAAAAATACATCGAAGCTTTTTTTGAAAATCTAAATTGGGAAGCAGCAGAGAAAAATTTTGTTAAAGTAAAATAATTAAAAACTCTTACTTGGCATACTTTTTATACTTTTTCCAAAAAGTTTATAAATAAAATAAACATAAATTAGGAGTGTAAAAATAAGCGGGAAATTTGGTATAGATAAGGCAGCAAATGGGAGACGAGAGAAAAAACTTATGATATTAAGTTCATAATGTAATAAAAGATATGAGATAAATCCAAATGGAACCGAAAGCATGTACCAAATAATTCCGGCAAACCCGGTCAAAAAACCCAAAATCATAGTAAATGGAATAAAGGGTAAAATCAAAGCGTTGGCCGGCAAAGCCACCAGGGAAAGATTCCCCATTTTATAAAGAATAAAAGGCAAAACAAAAATATAAGCTGCGCAGGTAACTGAAATAATATCCCTCAACTTGAAAAGAGGAGTAATCCATAGAAAATATTTTTCAATTCTGGGTGCAAAGAAAATTACGGCCACTGTTGCAATAAAAGAAAGTTGAAAAGAAACGTCAAAAGCTAAAACAAACGGATTAATTAGAATCATTATAACACCGGCAAGCACCAATGCCCGCGCAACACTATAATTTCTTCCTATAGCACGGGCAAATAAGGCAAGGGTCGCCATTATTCCCGCTCGCACCGCAGTAGAAGATCCGCCAGTCATCAAAACAAAAAGGAAAATAGTGAGTATTCCAGCCCCGATTCCAATATTTGTGGGAAAAGAAGCCCCGCCCGTAAGGCTATGGCCTAGGGAAAAAATTTTCATAATCCATTCAGCCACGATTGTTACGTTATATCCGGAAAGCGCCACAATATGAATTGTGCCTGTATCTATGAAACTTTGTCTTAAAGATTCATTAAAGGAAGACTTTTCTCCTAAAATAAGTCCGCCCATAAGCAATGATTCTGGCTCTCTAATAGCCAAATTCATTTTGTTTAAAAATTTTTCTTTAACAAAAAACAGTATATTTTTTATAAAATTTCCGTTTCCGTGTGAAATAATTTCTGTTTTTGGATAACTCATCACATAAAAAATTCCGTCCTTGCGCAAATAATTTACGTAATCAAATTTTTTTCCTTGGTCCGTTACAAAATTTTCCGGCTTTTCCAGTGTCCCTTCAAAATTTATTTGATCACCGTACTTAAAACTTTCATCAAGATTAATCGTTGCTAAAATTTTTGTTTTTTCCTTGGCGAGGAAAGGTCTTGCCTTTAGGGAGTCCAAGGCAAGACCTTGAGGAGCCAAAACTTCCACTATTAATTTCTGATTATTTTCTGCGATAGTCGGTTCATCCATAATTTCCCCAGAGAAAGAGACTTTTTGACCAACCTGCGATTCAAAAACGCCAGGCGCAGAAACATCAACCATATGAAATCTTAAGATACCAAAACAAAAAATTAAAATAAAAAATGCAGAAACAATTCCCCACTTATTTTTTGAGATCAAAGTAAAAAACAGAACAAATGCAAAAGCAATTATTCCAAATAAAATAACTAAATGAAAATTAACAAAGAAAAAAGAGCGCAACAGCACTCCTAGCACAAAACCAAAACAAGATGCGTAAAAAATTCTATCCTGCATTATAAAATCAAAAAATCATTTTAAAAGTTTTATATTATTGCCATCTGCAAAATTTGTGGCTATTTCATCAGCTCGTTCGTTATGTTTGTCGCCCATATGTCCTTCCACATAAGTCCATTTAATTTTAAAATCTTTTGAGAGTTCATAAAGCTCTGCCCAAAGTTCTTTGTTCAGTACCGGTTTTTTTGCCGCACTTCTCCAATTATTTTTCTGCCAATTAAAAACCCATTCTGTAATTCCTAAAATAACATATTTCGAGTCAGAAAAAATCTCTAATTTCTGCGTTAGGTTTTGCCTAACGTAATTCTTTCTCAAATATTTTAATGCTTCTATGGGCGCAGTAAGCTCCATCTGATTATTGGTGGCATGTTTTAATACCCCACCGATTTCCACAATTTTACTTCCAGAAATGATAACAGCTCCCCATCCAGCTTTTCCCGGATTTCCCCTTGCCGCTCCGTCCGTATAAATTATAATTTTATTTTTCATAAAGATTTACCAAATTTTTGCTTTTATCAAATCAGGAATAATCTGCTCTTCCGTAACTGTAATCATTGGATATCTTTTCGTCTTAAAATCTTCCTTAGAGAACCAAACAAAGCTCTCAATTTCTGCATCAGGTTTTACCCCCCCTCTATAGTTGCAAGATATACTCTGTTATTAGAAATTAAATTAGGGTTATAAAAATGATCACCAAAATATTCTTTAAAAAATTTTGAATTAATCAAATCAACTCCAAGTTCTTCTTTTAATTCTCTTCTTAAACAATCTTCACCAGATTCTCCCTCTTCAAGTTTGCCACCTGGGGTCCAAAGTTCTTTATATCCTTTACCTTTTAGCATTAAAATTTTTCCACCTTGAATTATAATTCCAGCAATTCTTGTTCTCGTTTCCATATTACAAGTATATCAAACCTTTTACATTTAAACAAAATTTTATACCTTAATGTTAACACTTTCTGCTATCACTGAGTTTGTTAACATTGTTTTTTTATATGATATAATCCATATTATGAGTTTGGTAGAAAAAATATTAAGAGAGCTTTGGAATACTTCGCTTTCATATAAAGGGGTAAGAGTTAATCTTTTTGGGATACCAAAATTTGAAAAACATTCCTACGGTTCAATGCGATCTACCCTTTCTAGACTACATAAAAAAGGTATTATAAATATAGGAGATAAGGGTTGGCATCTTACTCCTGCTGGTAAAAAATACATGAAAAGAAAAGAGAATTCATTGCAACAATTTGAATATAATTTCACAAAAGAAACACCTAAAAACCTAATAGTCATGTTTGATATACCTGAAACAAAAAAAGCAGAAAGAGAGTGGTTCCGTTGGCAATTAAAAAAATTCAACTATATGATGATACAAAAAAGCGTATGGGTCGGACCATCACCTTTACCAAAAGAATTTATGAATTACATCACGAAAATCAAATTAAAAGATTCAATAAAAACTTTCAAACTAGCTAAACATTACAATATTTCAAAGTAAACCAAAATTGTTAACATTTTCTGCGATAGCAGAGTTTGTCAACATTTAATAAATATCTTCTACCCTTAATCTTAATTCTTCTTTACCTCGGAATCTGGATAAATCAAAAGTGGCCAAAAGATTTACTTTAATATCAGTGGTCAAGGGAATTTGAAAAGAATCATTGTTTGAGAAAAAGGAAACTGCCTTAACTTTACCTTCACTCGCATCAGAAAAAGTTATTTCTAAATGTTCTCCCGACCCGTTTTTGCCGAACTTTTTTATGTTTTCCACTTTCACATTCTGAAAAAGGAAAACCGGTTTGGGATTGCCTAAGCCAAAAGGAGCAAGTTTTTCTATCTCCCGCCAATTTTTCATATTTACCATGCTTAAATCAGATTTGAGATCATAAATTACTCCCGCTTCCACCTTTTCACGCTTTACCTTTTCAAAAGAAACAGAAAGAGCCTCTTCTAAAAAGTGAATCTTTTCGCTATGAACTATAAACCCGCCGGCGTATTCATGTCCACCAAATTCCATAAAAAATTCACTGGTTTCGGTCATAAGTTCAATCAAGGACACCGACCCATCAGAGCGACATGAGCCTTTTATAAAATCATTTTCGTCTTTCCCCCAAACAAAAACTGGTTTTTTGCGCTCTTCCGATATTTTATTCGCCACAATTCCCAACACGCTTACACGCCATTCCGGATTACCTATCACAATAACTTCCTTCATCTCGCGTTTTTCAAACTTTTTATGCACTTCGCGCATAATACCGGCTACCATTGTTTTCCTGTCATCATTTATTCTTGAAAGATGATCGGCAATTGCACCCGCTTTTGTTTCATCATCTGTGGAAAGAAGCTCGTATGCCCTCATAGGATCATCCATGCGTGAAGCAGCATTGAGCCTTGGCGCCACCATAAAACCGATATCATCTTCTGTCAGATATTTTTGATCAATATTCATTTTAGCCAGAAGCTTTTGCAACCCAACCCGAGGAGATTTTCTCAAAACTTTCATCCCGAAATACGCCATAGCCCTATTCTCCCCTAATAATGGGACCAAGTCAGCCAGAGTAGCTATACCCGCCATATCCAACAACCATTTTTCCCAACCAGTGTTTATTTTATAAAATTCGCCATATTTTTTTATAAATCCTTGCGCTAGTTTGAATACCACTCCCGCGCCACACAGTATTTTTTCAGGATAATCACCTACCTTTGGGTTCAATACCGCGCAAGCTTGAGGCAATCCAGCTTGCGCGGGCAAGTGATGGTCTGTGATAATTACCTCCATACCATCCGCTTGCGCCTGAGCAATTTCGGAAATCGCCGTAATGCCAAGGTCCACGGTTATTAAAAGTTTTACTTCTTCTTCCGTAAATTTTTTTATAGCTCCCAAATTAAGTCCATAGCCTTCGGAGTTTCTCCTAGGGATATATACTTCATAATTTTTATATCCTATTTTTTCAAACAAATCCCGTAAAATAACCGCTCCAGGAATGCCATCGCAGTCATAATCGGCATAGATCACTATTTTTTCGTTATTTTTTATCGCTTCAAAAAGCTTCAGGCAGGCTTTCTCCATGTCCTTCATCAAAAACGGATCATAAAGGTCTCGTTCATAATCCGGATTCAAAAAAATCTCAGCGTCAGTGCTGGTTTTTATGCCTCTTTTTTCCAAGATTATTCTCAGTAATTCCGAATATCTTTGCATGAAGCAAATTCTAACACAATTTGATATAATGTCCTTATGCAAGATTGCATCTTTTGCAAAATCATTGAGGGAGAAATCCCTTCGGAAAAAGTATATGAAGACGATATCGCTCTTGCTTTTTTGGACATAAATCCAGTAAACACCGGACACACTTTAATTGTCCCGAAGAAGCATTTTGAAAACATATATGACCTGCCGGAAGAAATCTCAGCTCATATTATGAAAATCGCCAAAAAAATAAGCATCGCTTTGAAAAACCTTGGACTGGATGGGATAAATATAATTGTAAATAACGGCGCCGCCGCCGGGCAAATCGTTCCCCATTTTCACACTCATGTCATACCACGACTTAATGGAGACAATCTCCCGCCTTGGCCGGCTAGAAGGCCTAAAGAAAAAGAAATAAAAGAAACAGCCCAAAAAATCATCCAAGCGCTTTGATGCCCGGCAAAGTACCGTTGGCAAGGTATTCTAGCATCGCTCCGCCACCAGTAGAAACAAACAAACTGGGTTTTAGTTTATAAGTTTTAGATTCTAGTTTGGACTTTGAGATACAACTCGTTAAATCTCCGCCACCTAAAATTATTTCTTTATTTTTTTCTCGTAAGAGAATATTTATTATTTTTTCCGTGGCTCTTTCCCCGCTCTCTCCATATTTTCCTAATGGTCCATTCCAAAGAATAAGTTTTGATTTTTTAATTAATGGCGCTAAATTTTTCACCGACTCGTTTCCAATATCTAAGACAATTTCATCTTTTTCTACTTCATTTGCTTTTTTGTTTATCAATTTATTGCCCGATTTTACAACAACATCCTCTGGTAAAATTAGTTTTTTGTTTTTAAGAACAGTTTTCAAATTATAATTCGTATTATCAACTAATGATTTCCCTACTTCATATCCTTTGGCTTTAAAGAAATTATTAGCCAGGGCTCCGCCAATGAAAATATAATCCGCGGATTTCAAATATTTTTGAATTAAGGGCATTTTGGTAGAAAATTTGGCGCCACCTAGGATGAAAAGAAACGGGTGTCTGGGTTTTTTGAAAACCTTTGAAAGCTTTTTCGTTTCCTCTTCTAATTGGAAACCAGCATAACTGGGCAAAAGTTTCGGCAGCCCAACTATTGAAGCATGCGCTCGGTGAGAAACTGAAAAAGCGTCATTTACGTAAATATCGGCAATTTCTGAAAGTTTTTGGGCAAAATTTGAATCATTTTTTACTTCACCGGGAAATATCCTGATATTATCCAATAAAATTATGTTCTTTTTAATATATTTTTTAAGACAATCGGCTACCGGTTTCATACTTTCCGTTCCATCTTTGCCCAAATGGGAAATTAAAATCACTTCTGCACCTTTTTGCTGTAAAAACTTAATGGTAGGTAAAACTTTTTTAATTCTAAAATCATCCAAAACCTTGCCGTTTTTAATGGGCACATTGAAATCTGCCCGCACTAAAACTTTTTTGCCTTTTAAATTTTTTAGCTGTTCAATGCTTCGCATATTTTTACAATTTCGGAAAATTCTTTTGCGTTCAGGCTGGCGCGACCGGGAAGCAGTCCATCCATTCCGCCATTTTTTAAAAAATCTTCCGTATTCTTTTTATTCACGGAACCGCCATATATAACTCTTATATGGGCAGCCTCTGCGCCAAATCTGTCAGAAAGTATTTTGCGGATGAAAATAGCCATTTCATAAGCATCAGCGGAAGTGGCATCCTTGCGGTCAATAGTTGAAGAAATAGCCCAAATCGGCTCATAAGCGATAATTATTTTTGAAATTGAATTTTTAGAAATCCCCGTCAGGCATTCTTCCAGCTGTGTTTTGACTGAACTAAAATAAGCGTGGCTTTCGTCGCGAAAATTTTCTCCCACGCATAATATAGGTCTAAGCCCGGCTGCAAGCGATGCTTTAACTTTTCCATTTATTTCCTTATTGCTCTCGCCTCCGCCGATGCCAAGACTTTGGCGGACAGGCATAGCGCGCCTCTCCGAGTGACCGAGTATCACGTACCTGGCGCCGATATTATAAAGCATTTCGGCTGAAATTTCACCAGTGTAAGCACCTGCATCCCGCCCAAAAGCGTTCTGCGCGCCCAAAGTCACTTTTTTAGTCCGCCAGCCGGCGGATTTAAATTTTTCCAGATACAAAAACGGCGGACAAACAACTATTTCTGTCTTTTTGACACTAGAAACAAATTTTGCTATCTGAACTAACAATTTTTCCGCCTCTTTCAAAGAAAGCGGATTCATTTTCCAATTTCCGATAACTATTTTTCTTTTCGCCATATGGCAAATTATATCACAATGCGTTAAAATATAGACAATATATGAATTCCAACACTGGTCAAAAAGGTTTTACTCTGATTGAAGCATTGGTGGGCGCCGCTGTGTTTGTTTTAATTGCCTTGTCCGCCTATAAAGCTTTCGGTGCCCTGATGGATGCCGTATCAGCCTCGCGAGCGAAAGTAGCCGCCACTTCCGTGGCCAATGAAAAATTTGAAATCATGCGAAATTTGGCGTATGAAGATGTGGGCATACCGAATTCCGTGCCAACCGGCAAAATACCCAGAAATGAAAATATAGAAAGAGACGGTTATTCTTTTGAAACACTGACCAGCATCAGAAATATAGACGACCCGTTTGACGGCATGATTGGAGAAACGCCTTCTGACAGCTCTCCGGCCGATTACAAATTGGCAGATTTGGATATTACCTGTTCAAATTGTAAAATTTTTTCTCCGCTTAAGTTTGTCACTATGCTTGCTCCGCATTCGCTTGAAACTGCTTCCACTAACGGAGCTCTGTTTATAAGAACTTTTGATTCGGACGGCTTGCCCATCCAAGGAGCCTCGATTCATATTGAAAATACCCAGGCGAATCCGGACATTATAATAGACGAGACAACCGATAATGATGGATGGATAAAAATAATAGATGCTCCCCCAGGAACAAATGCTTATAATATTTCGGCCACAAAATCAGGATTCTCGGAAGATCAGACGTATTCTATCGGGGGAGTAGCGGGAGCAGATCCAGTTTTACCGGACGCGACCGTGGTTATCCAGCAAGTGACTCAGACCAGTCTCCTGATAGATAAAGTAAGTTCCTTGGCTGTTTCTACTATAGATTCCGCCTGTCTGGCTTTGCCTAATATTGGTTTTTCCCTGACTGGAACAAAAATTATCGGCGCCCCTTCTATTTTAAAATATGATACACATAATTTCATAACAAGCGGTTCCGGAAATACAACTATTCAAAGTCTGGAATGGGATACTTATAAAATAGCCCTCATTTCGGGGTCATATGATTTAGCCGGAACAAATCCTTTTTCTACTCTGGCCATCAATATCAGCCCGGACGAAAATAAAACTTTGGAGATGGTAGCAGTACCGCATCTGAATATGGCTCTTCTAGTATCGGTCAGAGACCCATCGGATTTGCCGATAGATGGAGCAATGGTGCAATTGCAAAAAGGCGAGTTTGATGAAACAAAAAGCACCAATTCCGGTTTATGTATAACCCCAGGGCAAGTATTTTGGAATGGCCTTGCTACCGGTGAATATACTCTAACGGTCTCCAAAGCGGGGTATCAAACATCTGTCAGCTCTATAGATATTTCAAACAGCTGGCAAAATCAAAATATAACCCTAATGCCTTAGACTATGAAAAAAACATCAGAAAACAAAAAAGGGTTCACGGTGGTGGAAACACTTTTCGGAATTTCTATTTTCGTTTTGGTAATATTGGCCTTAACTCTTTTTTCCAAAAACATCTGGGTCTATAACTCTTTTATATCAGCCGGACTAACCGATGCTGACATCGGAAGAGAAGCCGTAAAAACCATGACTGCCGAAATACGCACCGCTTCCGTTGCCGATACTGGCGCCTATGCCGTCAGTCTGGCTAATGCATCCTCCTTCACATTCTATTCCGATATAGACGATGATGGATTGAAGGAAAAAGTAAGATATTTTTTAAACGGTCCGATTTTGCAGAAAGGAGTAATGAAGCCTGCCGGCAGCCCGTTGACATACAACGGAGTCAGCGAAGTCATTTCCACTCTAGCATCTAATGTCACTAACACTTCCGTCTTCAGCTACTACGATAAAAATTACGCCGGCACTGAAACGCCGCTTTCCTCGCCTGTGGACATCCCTGCCGTGCGCTTGATAAAGATAACCATAACGGTAGACCAAGACACAAATCGCCCCCCAGATCCGATGGCATTTTCCACCCAAGTTTCTATCAGAAATTTAAAAGATAATTTGTGATGAATAAAAAAATATACAAAAACAAAACGGGGAAAAACAAAGGAATTATCCTAGTGCAAACCATCCTCTTCGGAGTAGTGGCAGTGGTTATTATGGGAGCTCTGTCCGGCTGGGCCGCCACTACTATCAAAGCGGGCAGGATAGCCTTCAACCGAGAGCAAGCTTTTCAATCCTCTGAAGCAGGAATAGATTATTATCGCTGGCACTTGGCCCACGCGCCGACGGATTATCAAGACGGCACTGGCGTGGAAGGACCGTATGTCCATGAATTGGAAGATAAAAATGGAAATGCTATCGGACAATTTTCCTTGGATATAAATGCTCCGATTTCGGGCTCCACCTTGGTAAAAATAAAATCCACAGGCATATCCAATCTTGATCCTAAATATCAAAGAATTATATTAAGCCAAGTAGCCAAACCGTCCATCGCCAAATACGCTTTTTCGGGAAATAACGCTATGCGTTTCGGCGAGGGCACTGAAATCTTCGGGCCGATACATGTGAATGGCGGAGTGCGCTTTGACGGCCTTGCTCATAACATCATAACAAGCGGAGCGACGACTTACACCGATACAGACAGTGATGCTTGCACTACCACCAATTCTTGGGGCGTACACACTTGTCTTTTCCCCGCTGACCCAAAATCGCCGACGGTCTTGCCGTCGCGTCCGGATGTATTTGAAGCCGGACGTCTGATCAGCCAACCAACCATAAATTTTTCCGGTTTTACCACTGATCTGGCAATTTTAAAATCAAAAGCCATATCCGGAGGATTTTATCGAGATACCGCCGGAGGCAGTTTTAAAGGCTATCACATAGTTTTAAAAACAAATGACACTTTTGATTTATATAAAATTAATAGCTGGGCTAACCTAGGGAATTGCAGCGGAACAAGTTCAAGCTGGAGCGTCGGCACTCAAACCCTGCAAGGCAATTACCCGCTTCCCACCAACGGAATAATTTTTATGGAAAATCACGTTGTGATTGACGGAAAAATAAACGGGGCCAGACTGACTATCACAGCAGCCGACTTGCCTGTTCCTTCCGACCCTGACAATTATAAAAATATAATAATAAATAACGACATTTTATACACCAATTATGATGGCACTGACTCTTTGGGACTAATCGGGCAAGCCGGGGTAATGGTCGGAATGATAAGCGAGAATGATTTAAAAATAGACGGGGCGCTTATTGCCCAAAACGACAGGGTCGGGAGATTTTATTATACAGGAGGAAGTTGCGCTTATAAAAATCGTTCCGTTATTTCGCTTTTTGGCATGATAGCTTCTTATGTGAGATACGGGTTCGCCTATACGAATGGCACCGGATATGCTACCAGAAACATAACTTACGATGCAAATTTGCTTTACGCCCCACCGCCTGATTTTCCGCTTACTTCCGACCATTATCAAATAATATCCTGGCAAGAAGTAAAAAATTAAACTTTAATTATTGTATATTGTCTAATATTGAATACAGGGGCGAGATCATGGAAATGGCAAAAAATCCGACAGCTGCTCCGATGAAAATCATCAGCACTGGTTCAATAATAACAGAGAGGTTTTTAGTTTTGTTTTCTATCTCTCCCTCATAAAATAAAGCGACTTGAAGCAGCATATCCGATAATTTTCCGGTCTCTTCCCCCACTTCCACCATCTCCGTCATCATCACTGGGTAAAGATTGGGGTTCTCTTCAAAGGCTTTAGAGAATGGAGCTCCTTTTTCTACCTTGTCCCTTGCCTGATCCAAAACTTTTTTATAATAAATGTTCTGCACCACGTCTTTTGTTATTTCAATAGCCCGAATAATGGAAACCCCCGAAAGCAGCAGTGAAGACATAGTGCGAGTAGTGCGGGCGGTATTCAATTCTTTGGACAGATTGCCCACGATTGGAAGTCTGACAACCATAAAATCAATGTATTTTTTCATAAAACCGGCGCGCAAAAGCAAAATTATGCCGATGGCGGAGCCGATTATCAAAATAAAAGACAAAAATAAATGCTCGGAAAAGAAATTGCCCAAGAAAATTATAAATCTGGTTGAGACCGGCAGCTGCACTCCGAGCTCTTTGAAAGTATTGGCCAGAGTCGGCACCACGAAAGCAAACATCAAAACGCCTATCAAAACCATAGCCGAGAGAATCACTCCGGGATAAATAAGCGCCCCTTTTATTTTTTTATTCAAAGAATACGATTTTTCCAAATTCAGGCCAATTTCGGAAAGGGAACCGGCCAGATTGCCGGACTCCTCGCCGGCCCGCGCCATAGACACGAAAAGTTTTGAAAAAACATTCGGGAATTTTGCCAGTCCGGAAGAAAGAGTTCCGCCGGCGTTTATCTCAGCGCTTAAAGATACCAAAATTTTGGCTAAGAGATGGTTTTTTGTCTGTTTTTCCAAAACCGACAAAGCCCGATAAAGCGAGAGCCCGGCCTTGAGCATACCGCTTAAATTTTTGGTCAAAATAACCAATTCTCCGGTTTTCACTTTTGAAAAAATGCCCTTAAATACGGACAATACGTCTATGGAGCCGATTTTTTTTTCGGCGATAGAAACAGGGATATTCCCGCGGGCTTTCAGTTCGCGAGAAAGAGAAAAGCGGTCGGTTGCTTCCATAGTGCCTTCAAAAATTTCTCCGCTTTTCAATTTTGCTTTGTAAGTAAAAAGCATGATTGATTTTCATTTATTCCGAAACAACGCGGAATACCTCCTCCAAGCTGGTCCGCCCTAAAACTGCCTGGAAAATACCGTCTTCCAAAATAGTCATCATTCCTTCTTTTTTCGCCTGCGCTTCTATCTTGTCTTGGGAACTTCCACGGATAATCATTTCTTTGATGGAAGCCGTGACTTTCAGCACTTCGTGGATGCCGATGCGATTTGAATATCCGTCCGGAGATTCATTATTTTTCACCGGTTTATAAAAAGGAACTTTATCCCAAGTGTCTGCCGGACCGATAATTTTTTCATTTTTTAGAATCAGAAGCATTCTGTCCAAATCAATCAGTTTAGCTAAATTTTTCAATTCATCTTTGGACAAAAAATACTTCCCCTCAGCCGAGACAAGCCTGCGCACTAGTCTTTGGGCGATAATCGTTTTTACGGTGGAAACTATCAAAAACGGCAGAACGCCCATATCTATCAATCTGGGTATCGCTCCTGAGGCCGAGTTGGTATGGATAGTTGACAAAACGAGATGTCCGGTAAGCGAAGCGTTAATAGCCAAGCCGGCTGTCTCGCCATCGCGAATTTCTCCCACCATTATAATATCCGGGTCTTGGCGGAGAAGGGACCGGAGCCCGTTGGCAAAAGTAAGTCCGATTTCCGGTTTCACTTGGGTTTGATTCACCCGGGGCATTTGGTATTCAATCGGATCTTCTACCGTAGAGATATTGACTTCCGGCCTATTTAAAATTTCCAGCATGGTATAAAGAGTGGTTGTTTTCCCGGAGCCGGTAGGCCCAGTGGCCAGAATCATCCCGATTTTTTGTTTCAATGAATCATGGATGCGCTCCAACCCCTCGCCGTGAAAACCGAGAGAGTCCAAAGAGAATCCATGAGCATTTTCTTTTAAAATTCTTATCACCGTCTTTTCGCCAAAAAAAGTAGGCAAAGTGGAAACACGAAAGGAAACTTTCTCCCCATTCTGATCTATCTTGAATCTTCCATCCTGGGGTAATCTTTTTTCGTCAAGTTTTAGATTGGACAATACTTTAATGCGGGTAGTGATGCCCGGAGCTGCGCTTTTATCCAGAATCATCGCGTCGTGCAAGATGCCATCTATTCTGTATCTGATAATCAGTTCACTCTCCGCCGGCTCAATGTGAATATCGGAGGCATTTTGCAAGATAGCGTGAAAAATTAAAGAGTCAACGATTTTGATGACTGGCAAATCCTCAGCCAGTGCTTTTAGTTCCGCTTCCGATTTTTCTCCTTCCCCTCCATCTTTGGCGGAAACAGTCTTGAGCGAGATGGATTCTTTTTGGATGATATTGTCAAAATCGGCCTGCAGACTTTTTCTGTATTGCACCAGAGCAGACTTGATGGAAGCGGTATCGGTCAGCCGGGGCAGAATTTTTTCGCCCGAACGCTTTTTGATGAAGTCAATCATCGGCAAGTCATCCACATCTAGCATAGCCACTTCCAAACCTGCTTCGCTTTTTTGGTAAGCGATAATATTATGATTTCTGGCAATCGGTTCAGGGATGAGAGAAAGAACGGAAAAGTCAATCTTCTTGTCAAGCAAGCTGATAAACGGTATTTCCAGAACAAAAGCTTCCATTCTTTTCAAATCAGTTTCGGATATTTTTCCTTCGGACAACAACAAATTTGCGAACTTTTGCTTTTTTGTCTTGGCCTTGTCTGTTAAAGTTAAAAGTTCCGGACGGGAAATAAGTCCGGATTCTAAAATAACTTTCTTCAACTGCTCTTCATTGATTTGCATATTTTACACTTTAAAGTATATCATACCGCCACCCAAAAAAACTTTTATCAAGGCGGAACCTTGATAATTCTACCTTATCCATTCTTCTATCATACTTTCAAAGTCAGTGAAAGTTTCAAAATATTCCGGAAAAGCTTTCGAATTTAAAATGACTCCCATGTCTCTCTGAATGCCACGATAATCCTGAAAACTTGAATACGAATAATAAAAAAGAAAATTTTTTGCAGCAGAAAAATCAAAAATTTCTTTTTTCTTCCAACCGTTATCAATAATGCCAAGAGGGTTCAAATGAATGTAGGCATACTGATATTTAAGATAATTATCGTTATCCAAATGTTTGGCATTAAAAGGACCTTCAAACAAAATTCCCTTACGATGATATTTTGTATTAAAATACATTGTGTAACCTGTAAGTAATTTTTGCAAATATTTAGATAGACCTCCTTTCCGCTTTTCTTTTAAAAGAATGTGAAAATGATTTGGCATCAAACACCACGCGCCCACATCAACCAATGATTCTCCTCTAGGTATTTCTAGCAAGGCGGAACCTTGATAATTGCTTAAATGCACCGATTCTGTGCTGTTTGCACTATATAAAAGCCGAACAAAACGCTCATGATCTTTTTCATCCATGAAAACCCTACGTTTTTCCACACCGCGATTGTAAATATGATAATATTCTCCTTCCGCAAATTGAATATTTCTTGCCATACAAAAATTATAGCAAGATCTATATTTTTAGCAAGGCGGAACCTTGTTTGCTTTTATTGCACAGATAAAGGGATATAAGTGATAGTCATAAGATCAATGAAGTTTTTCCCTTCTATACCTGTACCACAAACTTTTATTGTTGGTAATGTTCTAGTAAACTCTGCACTCCCGTATATTCTCGTCGGAGTTCCATATATATTTTCTCCGCTATTAATAACTTCAGCGTAGAAAAGACCATCAGAATAAGTGTTAACAGGATTTCCTGAATCAATGGAGGAGTATAATTTAAAGTGAGTTTCCTCGGTATTTCCTCCTCCTCCAGCAACTGTGTATCTCACAGGAATACCTGTTACACCAAAATCTAAACACTTACTATCTTGAAAGCCTTGTATGCTTCCACTCACGGTAGCTGTGGGAAGGTTAGAAAATGACAGTCCTCTAGAATCAACAGTACCAGCAATTTTGGCATTACCGTTTTTAAATACTGTTAATGCGTTAAGCCTTGTTGATGAACCTGTTCCCATTCCTATTTCAAACAATGGATCTGTTGCTACCCAAGATGTAGAATTTCCCCCACCAACATTATACCGCCCCAACGCAAAAGATTCATAACTGTCTGCTACTGTTCCTAATCCCATTGCAGTTGAAGTAACACCGCGTGCTGTTGTGTTATATCCCATTGCAATTGAATGATTTCCGATATTGGTATTGTCCCATTCCGTTCCTTCAACATATCCCACCCTGAAAGCTGATTTTCTTGGATACCACATCATCCTTGGACCTGCGCCCAAATTTGGTTCCGTCCATCCTGAACCAAAAGTCCCAGTGGCAAGAATATTGCCTGCTGTGGTAATACCTGAACTAGTAATAACTGTTCCACCTGAGCCGGAACAATTTCCATTAGCGTTCCCTGCACAGATGGCTCCGTAAGAATAAATACTGTCGTTGGCTGCTATGCTTTGCGCGCCTAAAGCGTAGGCCGCATTATTCGCTCCGGAATTTGCATTATAGATTCCTCCAGCCACAAATAGTTTGCTCAATGGTGTAGCCGTCCCAATCCCGACGGAGCCGGAACCGAAAAGAACGTTGTTACCCTGAGAATTGATGTAAAGAGGCTTGCCACTCCAGCTTTGAATATACGCGTAGGTGGCATCAGCACCGAGGGTGAGTCGTTGAGGTTCAAGAGGGGTATCAATTGCCAGACCATAGGTACCTTGGGTAGCGGCTGTGGTATTGCTTAGTTGATGCAATGTCAGCAAATTAGTCGGTGTCATCGTTCTAACCCCGACATTCGTACCGTTATCATAAATTGTTGAATTACCGATTGTTGACCCTGTTCCCGTCCATTTGGTAACATAATTAGTAGTGCCAGAGCCTGATAAGCTACTAGTTGATGTCTCCCACGTCGCCAACCCATTCGCGTCAGAAGTTAAAACTTTCCCGGCACCCGGTGTTCCCCCAGTAATTTTTACTTGCCCGGCCACTTCCAGTTTTGCGCCCGGTGTAGCCGTCCCAATCCCGACGGAGCCGGAACCTTCGTTAATGGTCGTGTTAGTCCCAATATTATTTATAACAAATCTATTTTGGCTTCTGTTCCAGAAAAGATTAGCTTTCAGTGTTGAGTCTTGAGTAAAATCAATAAAAGGGTTTCCACTTGTGATAGTATTCAACCTCAGACCGCTATTCGTTGAAGTACGATTAATTTCAACAGGCCCGTCAAAAACCGTGGCATAGGACTTAAATCCACCTACTACTAAACTGCCTTCCTTATATTGAAGAACAGAGCTGACATTAACTGGGGGCTCCGCATTGTTCCCGGTCGGCGAGGCAGTCGGGGCTAACCATACAGCCGAGGCCTGAAATGATAAAGCAAACGATGCCAGCACTAAGACTGATTTTAAAATTGTTTTCATTTTTTGACTCATAGTTTTTTACTTAATTGATAAATTTATAATAATTATACCACACTTAACACTATTTAATTCTCCCTATAATAAGGCTGTCTTTGGTCGGGAGGAATAGTTGCACATATTGGATCATCTGGATAACTTTCACAGTGTATAGATATACATATTGGATCAATTGGGTTATCTGTGCAATAATCATCAAGAGAACTTAAAACGACCACATCAACATAATCTGAAATGGTGCCACCACCTTCCGCACTATCACAAGTGAGAGTATATCTATATGTCCCCGGTGTACTGTGTTTAAAAGAAGGAGTATAAACAGTCCCCGGAGAAGTTAATGAATCTGGGCATGCTTTACCTCCAGACCAACTGCCGGTCGCTTCACCGCTAGTTGTGTCCAATCCATATCCAGTGGAGGAAAGAGTAATTACATCCCCAACTTCAACTTTCGTTAAATCATTGTTATTGTTCGCTTTCAAAAATAGCTTTGGTTCCTCATTATCAACACTCATTTTCACTTGACTAAAATCAATCCAGCCAACCATATCCGGACCACCCCAAGCATAATCAGAAAAAACACCGGACGTCTGATTTATTGTAACACCATAACCCGCGCCACTTAAACTGACCCATCCATCCCAACCGCCGGTGGCTGAATCAGGTTTTAGAGAGGAAAAATCGCAACCGCTGGTTGCTACAGCGCAAAACCTTGCCCAACCTTTAAGATTGTTGCCGTTCAGATTGGCATTTTGAGCTTGAGTTCCCTCGCCTGATGGAAAATTAGAAAGTCCTCCAAATTTTATCCAACCGTAGTTGGATGACCAAGAATAACCGGACATATTCCCGGAACCATCAATGCTGACGCCATAGTCCGAGGTGGCGCAATTTCCGCCCGAAATGCAATTAAAAGAAAGCCAGCCCATACCGCCTACACCCCCTCCATCATCCGCCTCCCAAGCATAGCCGGAAACATTATCCGCGCTGTTTGAACTGGCGGGATGATTAAAACCGAAATAAAAGGCAAAGACCAATATGGTCGCGCTGAGAACCAAAAATTGTTTTAAATTTTTCATAAATTAAGGATTAAAATTATTTAATGAATTTGATGTATCGTCCGAACTTTTGGCGGGAGCTTGGAATGAATTTAATTCTTCAATTACTTCTGTCTGGGTTTTTGGCTTTGCCGGCGCAACAGTTGCGCTGTTTGAAGAATCGCCGTTTGCAATTGCATTGTTTGCGGCAGTAGCGGGAGGAACCTTGAACGAATTAAGTTCTTTAACCACCTCCTGTTCGCCCCTAACTTTAGCGGGGTCAATTTTAAAATTATTAAGCTCGGTCATTACCGCATCTACGCGCATTTGCTCGGCGCTTTTGGCAGCGTCTTCATTATTCTTCTTTATATACACAAAAAAGGCGATAGACAAAGAAATGAGTATCAAAAACAAAATTATTATGTTTCGCTTAGACATAGCTAGTTTGTATATTATACATAATAAATCATTTTAAGGAAAGTAAACATATCCTGTGGATAAGTATCCGCGTTGAAAACGGAAGAAAAAGAAGGGGGTTGTGTTTTAAAACAGCTTGTGATATTCTCTATTTATATGAGTCCTGTCGCAACAGGGCTTTTTTTAATAAATTAACGAATGAAACGAGTATAATTTATAAACCCTGTTAAATCCTGCCTAAAAGCAGGACCTCGCAAAGCGAGGATTTAACAGGGTGACAATTTAAATAATCGCTTTGCTCATTTTAAATAGTCATGCTAGACATAAAAACATTCAAGAGCGCTTTGGAACAGTTGGAAGAAGAAAGAAAAATTCCGAAAGAAAAAATACTGGATGCCATAGAGCAGGCTATGGCTGCTGCTTACAAAAAAGATTACGGCAAAAAGGGACAGATTATTCGCGCTAAGTTTGACCTTGAGACGGGCAAAACGGACTTTTTCCAAGTAAAAATAGTAGTGGATGAAACCATTGCCAAAATAGAAGATGAAGTGAGTGAAGAAGAATATTCCATAAAAGATGAAAATGACGAGAGGGTGCGTTTTAACGCAGAGCATCACATTATGCTGGAAGACGCGAAAAAAATAAAAAAGGACGCGGAATTAAATGATGAAATTATTTTTCCGCTTGAAGCCAAGGAAGACTACGGACGAATCGCGGCCCAAACCGCCAAACAGGTCATTATCCAAAGAATCCGCGAAGCTGAACGCTCTTCGGTAATAGACGAATACGGGACAAGAGAAGGAGAAATAGTCGGAGGCATAGTGCAGAAAATAGAAAAAGGAAATGTGTATGTTGACTTTAGCCGGGCCACGGGTATTTTGCCTGTGGAAGAACAAATTCCGGGAGAATACTTTCAAAGAGGCCAGCGGATACGGGCTTATCTATATTCGGTTGAGGACACGCCCAGAGGAATAAATTTGCGCCTTTCCCGCACCCACCCCAAATTTATAGAAAAACTTTTTGCCATTGAAGCGCCGGAAATAGAAAATGGAATGGTAGAAATTAAATCCATAGCCCGAGAAGCGGGCGCTCGCTCCAAAATCGCGGTGTACTCAAACGACGAGCATATTGACCCGGTCGGTTCGTGCGTCGGACAAAAAGGAACGCGAGTAAATACCATCACTCAAGAACTTTTAGGAGAAAAAATTGACATCATCCCTTGGTCAGAAGATCCGAAACAATTTGTTTCAAATTCTCTCTCCCCGGCAAAAGTCATTTCAATTGAAATAAATGAAAAAGAGCGCAAGGCAGTGGTTGAGGTTGCTGATGATCAGCTTTCACTGGCTATCGGCAAAGGAGGACAAAACGTGCGTCTGGCAGCCAAGCTCACTGGCTGGAGAATAGATATTAAAGGTAATAACCAAACCGCTGTTTCCACTGACGGAGAAAAAGTTGAAGTAGAAGTAACAGAAATTAAAGCGAAAGAAAAAGTAACTGAAAACGTAGAGAAAAAAACTAAGAAAAGTAAAAAATAATTATTATTGATAATAAAAAAATATATGAATCCATTTTTATTGTTTGCCATTATCAGTTCTATTACGGTGATTATTTACGGCTTGTTGCTGGCCAAGTCAATATTGAAAAAAAGCGTAGGTAATGAAAAGATGCAATCCATCGCGGAAGCCATAGCCGAAGGGGCAAAAGCTTATTTGAACAGGCAATACAAAACAATCGGCATCATCGCGGTAGCGCTTTTTTTTGTTCTTTGGCTGGGACTGGGAATTAATTCCGCTGTGGGGTTTATTTTGGGAGCCATTTTCTCGGCTTTGGCAGGATATGTGGGTATGAACATCTCTGTCCGGGCCAACATCCGCACAGCGGAAGCGGCCAAAACTGGAATAAAAGAAGCTCTTTCCGTGGCTTTCAAGGGAGGCTCAGTGACAGGACTCTTGGTCGTCGGGCTTGCTCTTTTGGGAGTGGCTGGGTTTTTCGCTTTAACTAATGACATAAAAGCGCTTATCGGTTTTGGCTTTGGAGGGTCTTTAATTTCAATCTTTGCCCGCTTGGGCGGTGGTATTTTTACCAAAGCCGCCGATGTCGGAGCTGATCTGGTTGGAAAACTGGAAGCAGGAATCCCCGAAGACGATCCGAGAAACCCGGCGGTGATTGCGGACAATGTCGGAGACAATGTCGGAGATTGCGCCGGAATGGCAGCCGACCTTTTTGAAACATATGCTGTTACTTCTATCGCCGTGATGCTTCTGGGTTCTCTGACTTTTGCTTCTTCATCGAACGCCCTTATTTATCCCCTAGCTATCGGCGGAGTAGCAGCTTTGGCTTCCGTTTTGGGAACTTACTTCGTGCGCTTGGGCAAATCTCTGAATATTATGAACGCTTTATACAAAGGGCTGGCCGGAGCCGGTATTATTTCAGCTATTGCTTTTTATCCAATTACCAAAACACTGATGGGAGAAAATGGAATTTACAGCACCCTGAATCTTTTTTTCGCCTCCTTGGTGGGATTGATTGTAACAGCGTTATTGGTAGTAATCACAGAATATTTCACTTCCTCAAGATATTCCCCGGTAAAATCAATCGCCTTGGCTTCCGTTTCAGGCCATGGCACTAATATTATTCAAGGATTAGCGGTTTCCATGAAATCCACCGCCTGGCCCCTTATTACCATAATTGCCGGAATTTTATTTTCCTATCATTTTGCTGGACTTTATGGCATAGCCGTGGCGGTAATGAGCATGCTCTCTATGGCGGGTATTATTGTGGCTATTGATTCTTACGGACCGATAACAGACAACGCTGGGGGGATAGCTGAAATGTCCAGGATGGATAAAGAAGTGCGAAAAGTGACAGACGCTCTTGATGCAGTCGGCAATACCACCAAGGCTGTGACCAAGGGTTATGCTATCGGCTCAGCCGGCCTGGCTGCCCTGGTCTTGTTCGCTTCCTACACTCAAGAATTTTCAAATGCCGGCATAAATTTAAATTTTACTCTTGAAGATCCAAAACTGATAGCTGGACTTTTTATAGGCGGTCTTTTGCCTTATTATTTCGGCGCCCTCTGTATGGAAGCAGTGGGAAAAACGGCGGGAAAAGTAGTGGAAGAGGTGCGCAGGCAATTTAGAGAGATAAAAGGAATAATGGAAGGCAAAGAAAAACCGGAGTATGGAAAATGCGTTGACCTGGTAACCACAAGCGCTATTAAACAAATGATTGTACCGGCCCTTATTCCGGTAATCGCACCTATTCTAGTCGGTTTCATGTTAGGACCGGTCGCTCTTGGGGGACTTCTGGTCGGCTCCATTATTACCGGACTTTTCATAGCTATATCCATGACCTCGGGCGGAGGAGCATGGGACAACGCAAAAAAATATATTGAAGAAGGAAACTTCGGAGGCAAGGGAAGCGAAGCTCATAAGGCGGCCATCACCGGCGACACGGTCGGCGATCCCTACAAGGACACTGCCGGACCAGCTATCAATCCAATGATAAAAATATTGAATATAGTTGCTTTGTTGCTGGTAGCCTTTTTGATATAATAAACATGAATCCCGTTAGAAATTAACTTTCCGGGAATCAATTATAAAAATAATTTAAGTTAACTGTTATTATTTTTAAAAATAAAGTAATTTAGTCTAACTTCTAAACGAGATGAAAAAATATACAAGTTTGTTTATCATCAGTTCTTTGGTGTTTTCTTCTTTCGGATTATTCGGAATAGCGCGGAAAGCTACTGCTAACATCAGCGCGCCCCTGCAAAATTTGAGGCAGGAGGTCAAAGAAATGAGAGATGATTTTAAGGAAAAAAGAGACGAAACCAGAAAAGAGATGCAAGAAAAAAAAGAAATGATGGGTACTGAGAGGAAAGATCAAGTAGAAAAAATGAGAGAAGAAAGAGAGGCGTTAAGAGAAGGAGCAAAAGCAAAGTTTCAAACATTGAAAGAAGGTATAAAAAATGAAAAAGACCAAGTAAGAGCTAAAATAAAAGAAGCGAGGATTATCGGAAGAGAAAAGGTGCTGGCAGTGTTTGACAAGATGACGGAAAAAATTACCAATTTAAAAGACAGAATCGTTTTCCAAATAACCAAGCTTGAGGCAAAGGGAGTGGATACGGCAAAGGCGGAAGAATTTATAACTGTAGCAGAGGGGAAATTGGGCGAAGCTGAGACAAAAGTTGCAGAAATAAACGCGCTTCTGGCTATTTCCGCAGACCAACTCTCCGCAGAAAACAAAGCCAGCTTAAGGACGCTGAAAGAAGAGGTACAAAATCTCATAAAGGAAACCCGCCAAGCGTTTGGTAATGCGGTGAAATCATTAAAGGATTCCATCCAAGCCAAGAGAGAAGCTACGGCAAATACTGTTTCTTCAGAGATAGAAAATGATTAATTATTAATTTAAAGTCTATAAATTTTATGGAATCCCGTTAGAAATTTACACATACGGGATAAATTATAAAAAAATTAATTAAATCGTCTGTCTTTATATAAAGGTATATGTACGGGCAGTATGATTTCTAACGGGATGGAACCAGAAGAAAAAAAATCAAACGGAGCGCTTGTGGGGTCAATAATTATCATCATCATTCTTATAGCCGGCGGCATATATATCTGGCAATCAA
>Ga0208373_1000682_pt1 | contig 54664 bp, 53 predicted proteins | sample RifOxyC2_FD_184036 | JGI IMG/M metagenome (GOLD analysis project Ga0208373, IMG submission 184036) | Soil microbial communities from Rifle, Colorado - Rifle Oxygen_injection C2 (SPAdes) | ecosystem: Environmental > Terrestrial > Deep subsurface > Rock core/Sediment | place: Rifle, Colorado...
AAAATTTTTAATCAATAAAAATCAGCCAATATTATTAGCTGAGAAAAAGTAAAAAACAAAAAAAATCCGGCAAGGTATGACATTTCTACTTTGCCAGCAGGTATGACATTTCTATTTAGCCTTTACAGCAAAAAATAAATTATTACCAAAATTTTATTTAGTTTCTTCTACTTCCTTTTTTATTTCTTCAAATTCGTTTTCTATTTCCTTTAATCTTTCCTTACTAGATTTTATTAAAATAACAGCTTCTTTTACTTTAGCTAGCCCCTCTTCCACATCAATTTCTTTCATTTTATCAAACCAATCTGAAATGTCTGAAAGTTTTTTTAAATTTTCATTTAAATTATTTGTATCTTTTGTCATAATTTTTATTTATTTTAATTATTTATTTTACCACATTTGTATTGATAACTCCATCGGAAACTTTTATATCCAAACTATCCCCTGTTTTTGCATCCTTAGTTTTACGAACAACTTTACCATTTATTAAAGCAATGCTATAACCCAAGCTTAATTGACGTTCTGGGCTGTTTGAAGAAATTATTTTTTCTGCATGAATTAAACTTTGATTAACTGACAATATTAAATTTTTAAAACCTACAAAATATTTATCTTGTAAATTATTTAAATTTATTTTTATATTTGTAAGTAAATTTCTAAAATTAGAAAAACTTAAAAATAATTTATTTTCTATTGCTTTGTATCTTTCAAAAATCAAACCATAATTTGCAAAAATCTTTTTTTCATATCTGAAAATTTCAAGCAGAGCTTGTTCCCAAGATGCAGAAAGTAAATTCGCTACTGCAGTTGGGGTTGATTGCGAGCTATCAGAAGCTAAACAAACTAATGGCACATCTTGATCGTGCCCAATTCCTACTACAACAGGCACAGGAAATCCTGCAACTTCTCGCACCAAAAGTTCATTATTAAAAGCCATTAAAGATTCCATTGATCCACCTCCTCTAATAATTACTAATACATCAATATCTTTAGTTCTAAAAGTTTTGATTGAAGCAAGTAAATCTTCCACAGCTCCTTGCCCTTCCACTCGTGAATCTATTAATGTAATTTTAAATCCAAACTTACCAATGTTATTTAAAAAATCATGAATTACAGCTCCTTGTTTTGAAGTAATTACTCCAATTTTTTGCAAATATTTAGGAATAGGTCTTTTATTTTCCTGTGCGAATAAACCTTCTTCTGATAGTTTTTTCTTTAATAATTCATATTGTTTTTTTAAATCCCCTTCTCCGGCTAATTCTATTGTTTCACAAATAAAAGAAAGCCTACCATTAGCACTATAAATTTCAGGTTTTCCAAAAGCTACAATTTTCATACCTTGCTCTAAATTTATTCCAAACAATCTATATTTTGACCCCCAAATTATGCAATTTAGCACCGAGCCATCTTTTTGATCTTTCAAAGAAAAATACACATGCCCCGAAGGCCAAATTTTAGGATCTACCACTTCCCCCACAATTTTGGCTTTCATCCACTTAAGGTCATCATTAAGCACTCCAACAAATTCCGATATTGAATAAATTTTATTTTTATCAATTTCCATAAATTATTTTTAGAATAGCTTTTGGTTATCACGTGATAACCTAACTATTCTTTTTCAAATTGGATTACATTTAAACCTTTTTCTAAAATTTCTTTTTCCTGACCAAAACTATCTAACTTAAAACTTAAAACAAAATCAACTTTTTTCTCAATTTTCCTACCGGTATATTCTTTAGTTTTAGGATTCCATTCCTCCAAAATTAAAACGTCACCTTCCTTCACCTCAAAATCTGCCAATCTTACCTCGAACCTTTTTTTACCAGCTTTCACTAACTCAAAATATTCCTGCCAAATTTTCTTTTTTATTTCCATATTTTTATTTATTAATTATTTTTATCTTAACATATGTTAGGATAACTTTTGATTATCACATGATAACCTAATTCACTTTATTTTTAAATATTCTTTTTCTATAAATTGAAAAAATTATCACTACGTTCACTAAAAGAAGATAAACTTGAAAGGCAGAATTTTGAATATTCCAAATTGGTATAGATGGTAGAATAATAATCGTGGCAACCAAACTCATTACAAATGTTATACCAGTTTCGGTTTCAGGATATTTCCATGCTTTTAAAATTGTTGGCAAAGATGCAAACCCATCACCAATTACAACCAAAAGTATTGCGGTAATTGGAGAATTCGTTACGGCCCAGACAATCAAAGCTAAAACAGAAAAAAATCCACATATTAAATCAAATATATTTAGTTTCCAATAACTTTGTTTGTTGAAGAATGAAGCAATGAAAACTATAAGAGGCAAAAATCCAGATGTAAAAATCCTAACAGTTGCCCAAAGATCGGCTCCAGAATAAATTGCCGCACCAGTTGCTACAAAAGGAGCCAAAGCCCACAAAAACCAACTTACCCTGTTTGGTTTTGATTTGCCTTTTAGGGTGTCCTTGATGTACGCAAAAGACCCAGACACACTTATTACAACGCTTAAAATAACTAACCAATGCACAAAATTCATAATTTTTAATCTTACTATTTTATTTATAATATTCTACTTTAAAGTAGAATAGCTTTAGGTTGCCCTAGCGCAACCTAACTATTCTTTTTTAATTCAGTTATTAAAATTTACATAGACTGTAAAAAATCTTCTATACTCTTATATCTTTCTTTAAATATGAGGTAAAGACTTTCTGGTTTTTCGGGCTCACCAATTAATATTAAAGGTTTATCAAGACCATAAGCAATTCCTGCCTCAATATGCACTGAATTACCGGCAGGCAAAAGCACTATAACTTTTTGCGCATTTTTTAGTCCGTTTAAATCTTTTTCAAAAACGTGAATAAAATATTTATCATCAAAAAAATTATTTGTTAATTCAAACGCCTGCATTTGTTTTTCCGGATCAGCATCTGGGTTTTGCGGGTCAGCCGGAGTATCGCAAAAACTGTAGCAAGTCTTTCCTTTTTCTACTAATTTTTTTACTAAAAATTCACATTGCTCTTTATTTCTAAATTTTGAAAGTATTGTATAATCTGTCATTTTCTTAATTTTTCAATTAATTATTCTAACTTTCCTCATTGGAATAACCCCGCCAGATTCTATAACGTGATAATCGCTCAAACAACTAATATCGTCTTTATTTAAAGAAAATATTATTTTAACTGAAGATAAATTATTTTTTTGACTTGCTCCCCTATTTTCCCAACCGATAATTTTAAATTCATATTTCCCTTCTACCCATGTGAAACTCTCATCTGCTATAAATTCTATTCCCTGAAATACAGAACTCTTTGCTAAAACTGCTATTGACGTAGGAATTCTTTCTAGTACAGATCTACCACCTTCAAGTTTATAAAATATATTCCATACATAATTATATTTGTTACCGTTGGGACTACTCAAAACTGCTTCTAATCTATTAATGACTGACAGCTTATTTCGAGAATTAGTTAAATTTAAATTAATTTGTATTTTGTTCCTCTCTACACATACAATTTGAAAGCTATCACCAAAAAACAATTTTACCTTCGCGGGCAAAAAATAATCTCTAATAATCATAAAACCAGACATCAACAAGGCGGTGCCAGCTATGATTGTATTGATAATTTCTAAATCCATAAATTTATTTAACCAAGTTTAGATTTTATTTCCACAATTGATTTGTATTCATGTATTATTATATTCGTTATGAAATCTAAATCGCTATACATTCCTATATAAGCTTTTTCTGCATCATTTTTAATTGGAAAAAGCTTTTTTATTTTTTCAACATTATCGCAACGATAAATTATTTTAGGAAAGATGCCCGCATATAATTTAGATACTACCAATCCGCCACTATTAAATCCTTCTGTGTGACTAACCATAATTTTTTCACCACTTTCCAAAATTGCCACAACATAATATACATCACCAAAATTGTTTCTTTCACTTTTAATAATACTGGGTTCTGCCATAATTTTATATTTTAATAATAAAACAAACCGGATTTTCCCGGCTTGGATGCGCAAATACGAAAACTCAAACACTAAATTGCGTAAATTCAGGTCGGGGCAACAAACCCCAATTTTTCAAATTGTAACTTTTTTATAACAAATTTATAATCTCAAATCAAGACCATTCTTTCCCACCCCGTATTCGCTCATAACTCGTGAGCAATAAGCTTAATTAATATTTTTATCTTCTAACTTTTTTATGTTTGTGTTTCTAGTAAGTGACCTCATTTGATGTATTGCACTTTCATTTAATTTTAAAAGTCTTTCTCCTTGCGAAATTCCACTACGAATATATTCAGCATTTATATTTTCAAGATTAGAAAGACACACAAGCTGCGAAACATCTGCATAATCACGGACATTGCCTGAAAGTTTAGGATTTTTATCTCGCCATTCTTTGGCAGTCCTACCAAAAAGTGCTTTATTCAAAACATCTGCTTCGCTAGCATAAATAATATCTGCATCTTTTTTAGACAGTTTTTGTGGTAAAATTATTTCTTCTTTTATTGCATCAGCATGAATTCTATAATTAATTTTAGTAAGTAATCTTTTTGCGTCCCAACCAAGAGCCAACCTTTCTGTTTCCTCAATTTTTAATCTTTGAAATTCTTTAATTAAATATAGTTTAAATTCTGCACTCAACCAAGAAGCAAACTCAAAAGCAATATCTTTGTGAGCAAAAGTTCCTCCACTATATCGTCCAGATTTAGAAATAAGCCCGATTGCAGTAGTAGTTTCAATCCATTTATGGGGAGACAACACAAAACTATTTGAACCAGACTTGCTTCTAAACTGGTCGAATTCGACCAGTTTGAAATTTGGGTTATTAATTTTTTCCCAAAAACCGAGGTATTCGATGGTGCTTCGATTTCTCATCCAATTTTTAACCACATCTGCGGGCTCTTCTGCGTTCTTATACCTTGCCATATCTGTCAAAGATATAAAATCACTTTCATTTCGGACAAAAGTATATATTTGTAAACCCTGTGCATTAATTTTTTTCATAAATTTTGTATTTTTCCCATAATAATTATCTACGGGCTTACGCCCGTAGTATTAAACGGTTAATTATATGTCTAAAATTTATTGCGATAAATTTTAGATGCTCCACATCCCTCGCCCTTACGGGCGGGGAATATCGGAGGAATATTAAATTTTTATGCCTCTAGTTTTCCTATTATTATAAAGTTTGAAAATTTCAAGCCACATTACGCCTACAAAACTAGCTACAAAAGCAATTAAAATTTCAAAAAAACTTAACTTTGCAAAATGAAAAATATTTATAAAAAATGGCACATATAAAACTAAAGCAAGTGCCAACAAAACCACAGTCAACACAATCCATAAAGCACTTGAGCCATGTTTTATTGTTTTAATAATATTTTTGCTCCAAGAAAGATTAGTTAAAATTAACATTAAATTTGAAAGTACAATTGCCAAAAATGTCATTGCTCTTATTTGTTCTTCTGATTTTTGTGAATTTATAGCAAAAAAGAAAACTACAAGCACTGATAGTAAAACAATTATTCCCTGCAATATTCCAAAAGAAATTGATTTTAATGAAAACATTGGAATATTTAATTTACGTGGAGGCCTGTTCATTATATTTAATTCTTCTTTTTCTGCTTCAAAAACCATAGAGCAAGTAGGATCAATAATAAATTCTAAAAAAGCAATGTGAAGTGGCATAAAAACAATTGGAAAATTAAATAAAATTGGTAAAATTGCCATTCCTGCAATTGGAATATGAATTGTAATAATATAATTCATTGCCTTTTTCAAATTATCGTAAATCCTTCGTCCCATTTTTACAGTTTCCACAATTGAAGTAAAATCATCATTTAACAAAACCAATTCTGAAGCTTCGCGAGCCACATCTGTGCCTCTACCCATAGCAATACCAATGTTGGCAGATTTTAATGCAGGAGCATCATTTACCCCATCCCCAGTCATTGCAACAATTTCTCCATTAGCCTTTAAAGCGTTTACTATTTTTAACTTTTGCTCTGGAATGATTCTGGCAAAAATATTTACATTTTTTATTTTTTCTTGCAATTCTTTATCTGTCATATTTTCCAATTCTTTGCCTAAAATACAATTTTCTGCATTTTTTAAACCAATTTGATTTGCAATGTGCTGAGCTGTTATAGGGTAATCCCCTGTTATCATAACAACTCTTATCCCAGCTGTATAAGCTTGTTTTAAAGTGTCTTTTATGTCATTTTTTACAGGATCTGAAAACGCTAAAAAACCCACAAATTCAAAATCAAAATCTTTATGCGTTTTAGAAAAATTATTTTTAAAATCTTTTTTATTTAAAGATGCTTTAGCAACGCCCAAAACTCTATAACCCTTGCGAGCTAAATCTTCAATTACCAAATGCAATTCTTTTTCTTTTTTAGATGATAATTTGCATAAACTTAAAATTGCTTCTGGAGAACCTTTTGAAAATACAAAATACTTATTTTTGCTATCTTTCCAAATATGAGTTACAGCAGATATTTGTTTAGTAAAAGGATATTCTTTTACAATCTCCCAGCCTTTATGCTTTTTATCAAAATCTAAAACAAATTCTTTTGCTTTATTTTTTATTTCTTTTTCAATTGGATCAAATGGCTCTTGCTTGCTTGCTAAAAATGCACAATTTAAAACATTTTTTTTAATACCCACAACTTCTCCCAAGCTCATTATATTTTTGGTTAAAGTTCCTGTTTTATCTACACACAAAACAGTGCAGGCCCCAAGAGTTTCTATCACTTGTGTATTTCTAGTTAAAACCTTATATCTGGAAATTCGCCAGGCTCCTACGGCTAAAAATACAATCAAAACAACAGGAAATTCTTCTGGCAAAATAGACATACTCAAGGTCAAACCATAAAGAATCCCACCCATAAAATCTGATTTTACAAATCCATAAACTAAAACAAGTAGCACGCAAAAAGAGATACCCATAATTGCAAAAGATCTTACAATTTTTGCCGTTTCTTTTTTAAGTAAGGTGTCTTCTTGTTTAATTGTTTGCAATGATTTTCCAATTTTTCCCATTTGGGTGTTTATTCCAATTTGCAAAACTTTTGCAAAACCTGTTCCAGAAGTTACCATTGTACCAGCATATACAAATGGCTGATTATCTCCTCCTGGCTGATTAAGTTTTTGCTTTCCGTCCCATTCTGACTTTGTCACTGACAAAGACTCTCCTGTAAGCAAAGATTCGTCAATAGTTAAATTAACAGAACTCAAAATTACAGCATCTGCTGGGATTCTATCCCCCTCTTGCAATATTAAAATATCATCTCGCACCACTTCCCTACTTTTTATTCTTTCTCGTTGCCCTTCGCGCAAAACATAAGCCATAGGGCTAGCCAAATCTTTTAAAGATTCTAAAGCTCTTTCTGTTTTTCTTTCTTGATAAAAAGTCATACCAATCATCAAAAATATGAATGATAAAAGTATTAAAGAATCTTTAATATCTCCAAGCAATAAATAAATAAGCCCTGAAGCCAATAAAAGCAAAAGCATTGGCTCTTTTAAAACCTTTAGTAATATAACAAAAATACTTCTCCTTTTTTCAGAAGGCAATTCATTAAAACCATATTTCTCTAAATTTTCTTTTGCTTCTTTTTCCAAAAGCCCTTTTAAATTTTCTAGCATATCTTAACTTAAATTAATTAATTTTAAATCTTTGTAAAATAATTTTTCTGCTATTTTGTAAATTGCATAAGTCATAAATGGAGCAGCAAACACATCTATTGAATAATGCAAATGCCCCAAAAGCATAATTATTCCCAAAAATGCTGAGCAGAAAAATAAAAAATATCTTAATTTTTTTTCTTTATAAAAAATTAAAGCAAATAAAAATGGAATTCCTGCATGACCAGAAAAAAAGAAATCACTTTTACTGGAGAATAGATAATTATAAATACTATATCCAAATGTACTTTCATCTAAAATCACTTGATGAAAATTAACCCCCAAATGAGTCAAACTTATAAAAAATGCTCTGATGATAATAAATAAAGCAAGTGTTTTTATCCCAAAAAATATAAATTTGGGTTTTAAGATAAATAAAATTAAGGAAATAATAATAAAAATTAAAGTTCCCAAAACCACAAATTCATCAACATTTAATGTTGGAATATTATCTAAAATTATATCTCCCACTGGAGTGCCAGTAGAACTATCTACATAATTATCAGCATAACCTTTAATTATAACTGCCAAAACAAAAAATAAAGTACTATTTAAAAAGTTATAAAAATTAGATTTTGTCCAAAAATCTTTATGAATTCTATATATTTTTTTAAGCAATTTTATCATATTTTATTATATCATTTTATTTTTGCACCTGGCAAAACTTCTTCTTGAGGAACCAAAATATAAGGCTCGCCATTATGATCTGCACACAAGATCATTCCCTCACTTTGCAATCCCATTATCATTCTTGGTTCTAAATTTAAAATAAAAACTGCCTCTTTACCAATTAAAAATTCTGGAGTGTATTTTTTTCCAATTCCCGATATTATTTGCCTTTGGCCAATTTCAATACCAAAATCAACTTCAAGCTTTAAAAGTTTTTCAGAACCTTCCACCTTTTGACAAGTTATAATTTTCCCAATTCTTAAATCTAACTTTTGCAAATCCTCAATTTTTATTATATCCATTTTATTTATTATTTAATAATATTATTTACGCCCTTCAAATGCAGATTCAAGCGTTTCTTCATCGGCATACTCCAATTCCCCACCAACTGGAATTCCTCTGGCTAAATGCGTAATTACAAAATCTTGTTTTGTTTCTTTTAAAATTCTTTCAACCAGCACCGAGGCATTAATTCCTTCTGGAGTTGGATTGGTGGCAATAATTATTTCTGTAAACTTTGCATCATTTATATTAAACTTCTCCGGATTTTGAATTCTTTGCTTTAAACCTTCTAATTTTAAATTATTTATTTCTTGATTTCTTGTTAAACTACCAGCCAAATTTAAAATAAAATAAAGTCCATTGTATTTACCAGTTTTTTCAATACTTATTAAATCTTGTTCTTTTTCTACAATGCAAAGTAAATTTTTGTTACGGTTGTAATTTGAGCAAAGCGGACAAAGTGAGCTTTCAGTTTTACCCTGAGTCAAATCGAAGGGTTCATGCGGATTTAAACAAAAACTGCAAAATTTTATTTTGCTTTTTAATTCCAAAATTGCATTTGTGATTTCCTCAATTCTTTCTTTTGATTGCTTCATTAAGTAATACACAAACCTCTGAGCTGTCCTTGGCCCAACTGTCGGAAAATCAGAAAATAAATTAGTAAGTTTTTGAATAATATCCATAATTTATGTTTTTATCTTATCACAAACAAAACCGCCCCGCACTATTGACAAGCTTTATTGTATATGCTATAATTAAAACATAACGAACTTACCTGTGTCAATGTGTTGTTTCCCCTTTCTGAAGGAGTTTGCCATGAGTGAAGCCACGAAGAAGGTCGTTGTCGCGGAAGTCGTGCTGAAGAACTTTTCGCCGTGCGGGCCGAAAGTGCCGGTCACTATCCTGATCGAAAAGGACGCAAGCGACTGCGAAACCGGTTATCCCACGGCAACGGCACGGTTCGTGGACATGGATGTCGTGGGGATGGAGGAGGTATTGTACAAACTCCGCCCCGCCATCAAGGCGATCGCCGAAGCTCAATATTGGATGAGCTACTGATTGCCAAAGGCCCGAGTGAGCCTCCGATCACTCCACACCACGGACTTTTGTCGCGTGGTTTTCTTTTGCATAAAATTTACTATGTAAAAAAGCCACGGCCGTGACAATTTTACATAGTAGTTTCTGTTTATAAATTACTCTAAATAATGTGCGTAGGAACAATATTTAGAGTAAATAAATTTTTAATGATTGTCTAGATTCCCGATCAAGTCGGGAATGACACGATGACTAGATTGCCACGTCGCCTGCGGGCTCCTCGCAATGACGATAAATTATCCGACTTCTGAGCCATACTCCCCCTTTTCAATATTGCGGAAACTCACGCGCTGTTCATCAAAATATAATTCACAAGAACCAATTGGCCCATTTCTGTGTTTGGCAATTATAATTTCTGCAATATTTTTTTTCAAAGAATTTTCATTATATCTATCTTCTCTATAAATAAACAACACTACGTCCGCATCTTGCTCGATCGAACCGCTCTCACGAAGATCTGCCAGCCTTGGAATTTGCGGGACGCGAGCTTCCACGGCACGAGACAACTGAGACAAAGCTAAAACTGGAATATTTAATTCTTTAGCTAATATTTTAAGGGCTCTAGAAATTTCTGTAATTTGTTGAACTGATCCTTGAAATTTATTTGATGGCTCCATTAATTGCAAATAATCTACAATTAAAAGTGATAGCCCTTTATTTGCTTGAAGACGTCTAGCCATAGCTCTCATCTGCAAAATATTTACAGAGCCAGCATCATCAATATATATAGGAGCTTCCGACAATGTACCCATTGCATGTTGAATTCTTGAAAAATCACTATCTCCAGAAGCTCCACCATCTGAAAGTCTGCCTGTTCGTAAGCGCCAAGAATCAATATTTGCTTGACTGGCTATCATTCTATCTGCAAGCTGATCTTTGGACATTTCCAAAGAAAAAATTCCTACAGACTTGTTTTCAAAAACTGCAACATGGCGCGCAATATCCATTGCCAAAGATGATTTCCCCATTGAAGGACGAGCAGCTAAAATAACTAAATCTGAATTTTGCAAACCTGACAAAATATTATCTAAATTTTTAAAACCTGTTGGCACTCCCCTATGTTTACCTTGATTTTTAGAAAGATCATCCAACCTATTAAAAGTTTCAGCTAAAATATCTTTAATTGGTGTAAATGCTTGAGTTAAAGCCCTTTGCCCTATATCAAAAACTGTTTTTTCTGCTTTGTCTAAAAGCACATCAACATCTTCTGTTTCATCAAAAGCAGAAAGCCCAATTTCATGTGAAGCAGAAATTAAATCTCGCAGAATTTTTTTTTGACGTACAATTCTAGCATAATTTGCAATATGAGTAGCAGTAGGAACAGAATTTATTAAAGAAGATAAATACGAAGACCCTCCAATTTCAACAAGTAATTCTCTTTCTTTTAATTTAGCTGACACAGACAAAATATCAATTGGCTCTGCTTTTTCATACAAATCAACCATTGCTTGAAAAATTTCTTGATGAGTTCCTTTATAAAAATCTTCAGCTTTAATAAAATCAACAATTTTTATAATTGCATCTTTATCCAACATCAAGCAACCTAGCAAACTCTGTTCTGCATCAACATTTTGTGGTGGCAATTTATCCGGCATTTTGTTATCCATATAATTTTATTTTTATACTTAACATTATCAAAATCCAAAATTTAGTACAAGCCCTTGACTTTTAAATTATCAAATGCACATAATTTTTGGATGTAAAAAAATAAAATAAAAAAAATATTTTTTTTCTGCGTAATATTATCTTACGACAAAAAAGTAAGCTTTCTGTTATAACAAAAAAGGTCGACTGCAACAGAAAAAAAGAAAATATATTATTTATTAAATTGCCTGATTATAAAGATCTTAGAGTTGTATTTCAAAGGTTCGTTTAATCAGGAAAAAAACATGAATGCTAAAAATAAAAATGTTAATTTAAATAAAAAATCGCTTTTAATCTTAATGGTTTCGGCTCTTTTTGTTTTATCAAGTGGAGGTTACGCCTCAGCAGATTTTACAGCCATAAACACAAATACAGGATTTAGCTCAAGCAACATAATAAGTTCAACAGGAACTAGTAGTTTCACGCAAGTTGATTCAAACACGCAATCTTTGTCGAACTCAGTTACTAGTTCAACAATATTAGGCGATAATGATTCTGATAACAATACAGGTTCTGGAACAGCAACTTCTGGATCTGCACACATTATGGGAAGTTTTGAAAATTCAACTAACTTAAATTTGTTAGATCAATCAACTGCATGGTGGGCAGGAAGTTTTATGTCAGAAAATGACACCACGGGAGCTGAGTCAGACAATACAGCTATAACAACTTTTAGTGCAGATACAACAGTAAGCGAAACAAACAGTACAGAAATTGATAATTCAGCAGATGTTTCAGCTGAAACAGGAGAAAACAGCAGTAACAACAATACAGGATCTGGTTTAACAGAATCTGGAGACGCAGAAACTGATTTATCTGTGAACAATACTGCCAATGGAAATGGAGTCGCATTAATGGCTATGAATGAAATGTTTGAAGTCGCGACAAGAAATTTTGCTACCGGCTTTTCTTCAACAAATACTTCTGTTTCTACGGTAACTAATACAGCCGATATTTCTGGAACCAATGAATTTAATGTAAGCAATGATGTTTTTGCAAGTATGGATACAGGGAACAATGATGCTAATGGAAACACAGGAGATGGCAAAGTAGTAAGTGGAATTGCAAGCACACAAGGAAACATAACAAATAATGCAAATGCTAATAATAGTTTAGTTTCTGTTGGCAGTGAAAGCACTTCGTCTTTAACTTCAGAGAATGATACTACAGGTGCTGATTCTACAAATACTTCCAGTAACACTGTAACCAATGATATTACAGTAGAAGATTCAAATTCAGCAAACATTGACAATAGCCAAGAACTACTTGCTGAAACAGGAGAAAATTCATCAAGCAATAATACTGGATCAGGACAAGTAGTCACAGGAGAAGCTAGCTCTGAAGCTAATTTTAGTAATGGATCTTTATCACTCAATTCCAATACCACAGTAATAGATATGGGTTCTGGAGAAGTTTCATCAACAAGTTCAAACAATACCACTGGAGCTGATTCCACAAACACAAGCTCAACAAGCTTGGCAAATACAGCAGATATCACAAATTCTAATGACGCAGAAATAGAGAATTCAGCAGAAGTCCATACAACATCTGGAGATAACGATTCTAACAACAATACTGGTGATGGATCTATAGAAACAGGAGATGTGAGTGGAACAGCAAATATAATGAATGATCTAAATGTAAACGAAACAACAGTTGGAATGGCATCAATGATGACATTGTCTTCTTCAAACGAAACAACAGGATCTGATTCTACAAATACTTCTACAGCTACAGTTTCCAATTCTCTTTCAGTTTCAAATACTAATAACTCTTCTTTAGTCAATACTTCTACAATAAGTGTCAACAGCGGAGATAATACTTCTAGCAACAATACAGGATCTGGTTCTACAACAACTGGAAATGGTGCAGTTATGTTTGAAATAGTAAATCAAAGCAATGTTAACACAACAGAAATAGGATCTTAGTTTGCAAAACGAATCCGAGATTCGTGTCTCGGATTTCGTCGCAGCAGGAATTTATTTAAATTCCTGCTACGACGAAATTAATTTTTAACAAGAAAGATTTTGATTGGTTCAAATAAGAGCCATAAAAATGTTTCTAAAATGATATGATGAAATTAAATAAGAAGCTAATAAAAGTTTTAACAGAAAAATTGTTTCGATCTCTATTTGTTATGGTTTTTATTTTATATTCTTTAATACCATATGGAAGTTTTTTTGTATATGCAGAAATAATTAGTGAAGAACCTATAATAATAGAGGAGGTTGTAACTCCAACAGAAGAGGAGGTTGTAACTCCAACAGAAGAGGAAGTTGTAACTCCAACAGAAGAGGAGGTTGTAACTCCAACAGAAGAGGAAGTTGTAACTCCAACAGAAGAGGAGGTTGTAACTCCAATTATTGTAGAATCAAACGCAACAGATGCAGAATTAACTACAACCCCGGAAACAACAGAAACAACAACGCTACAAGATGATCCAAGTGCCAATAATTCAGATACAGGGGCTGATTCAAATAATACTAGTGAAACTAACACAAACACAGAAACAGATGTATCAAACGACAACAATAGTACAATAAAAAACTATTCCTTTTTATCAGCTGACACAGGGCATAATAAATCACAATACAATACAGGTTCTGGAATTATAACCACTCAAAAAGCTTCAGGACAAGGAGAATTAATAAATATTATCAATGAAAATTTTATACAAGTACAAGAATCATCAATTCCCTATAGTCAAACTGGAAACGAAAATACTGGATCTGACTCTAATAACGAAGCTATTGTAAATATAAATAATCAACTGACAATTAAAAATGTCAATGATTCTGACACAGTTAATGTTTTAGATGCTCAAGTTTTTACTGGAGAAAATGATGCCAGCTACAACACAGGTCATGGAATAATAACATCAGAAGACGCGGAATTGGGTCTTAATTTTGTTTCATTTGCCAATGCAAATATTTTAGGAGGAGATAATTTTTATGCAGACTGGCAAAATATTTATAATAATTATGCAGGAAACATTGATTTAAGACACATTTACAATACTTCGCAAATTTCAGATGTTTTATTACAAGCTTCAAACAAAAGCACCGGACCAGGATCTGATAATTCGGCAATTGTTGATATAAATAATGAAACCACAGTAACAAGCCAAAATAATGGAAAAATAAAAAATGAAATAAATACAAAAGTGATAAGCGGAAAAAATAAGGCCAATTATAATATTGGCGTAGGTTCAATTGACACAGGAGATGTAAAATCCGCCTTAAATGTTTTAAATTTTCTTAACGCTAATATTACAGCTTCAAATTTTGTCTTAAAAAATCTTAATGTTTTTGGAAACTGGGATGGTAGTATTTTAATGCCACAAATGTCAAATTCAAATTTGAATATAAGTCCTTATTCTATTCAGACCGAAAACACAGATACAGGATCTGGTTCTGACAATCAAACTAATTCAAATACCAATACAACAGTAGATGTAGACAATCAAAATGATGCTGTTATCACAAACAATATATCGCTAAAAACTAACACGGGAAGCAACATTGCATCAAATAACACGGGCTTTGGCACTGCAAACTTGGGTCAAGCAAAAGCCGAAACTAACACAATAAATGTAGCCAATTTAAATATTACAGGAGATTCGTGGTGGGTTGTTGTTGTAAATAAATTCGGAAATTGGAATGGAAAAGTTTTAGGATTGCCAAATGGTGCAGAAGTCCAAAACAATTCAAATACGTCCATTTTTGTCCCGCAAAATAGTGGCATAAAAATAAATAATAAATCAACCGGAGCTGATTCAAACAATTCTGCGGGAGTAAACGTAAATAATACCACAGATATTTTAAACGAAAATAATGCTAATATTTTAAACAATATAAATGTTGAAGCTATAAGCGGAGAAAACGAAGCAAATTACAATACAGGAAATGGAACAATAAATACAGGCGATATTAAAAGTGCTGTAAACTTAGTTAATTTTGCTGATGTAAATATAACTGCAGGAAACTGGACAGTTGTTGTTGTAAATGTTTTTGGAGATTGGAACGGAGATTTAGTATTTAGTAACCCTAATGCGTTTGACTTGTCATTGGATAGTATTGATTTGCTTTCAATTACAGCTGATTCGCAATCAAAATTAACAATATCAGCCGAAAATGCAGATCCAGCCTTGGGATTTAACGCAACCCCTTATTGGTTCAAGGAAATTTCTGGAAATGATGGTGCAAATTCGTCTTCAGACTGGCAAACAAGCAATATATTTATTAATGAAAATTTATTGCCAAATACAAAGTATGAATATGCTGTAAAAGTAAGAGATTCTTTTGGAGGCGAATCGGAATTTTCAGATAATCTGTCAAAATTTACATTAGCTCCACCTCCAAGTAATTTAAGCGCAATATTTGCATCAGGCAAAGCTTTGCTAACAATAGATAAATTAAACAATGATAATCAAAGCCAATCAGGATATTATTTTTACAGAACAAATGAAATAGCTGATCATAATTCAGGATGGATTAATTCTAATGTATGGGAAGACACAGGACTTGATTGTGGAAAAATCTATTCATATTCGGTAAAATATAGAAATGGAGACGGAGTTGAAACAAATTCTATTGCAACTACTTTAACTACAAATACCTGCAATTCAAATAATTCTGGCGGAAGTAGTGGAGGAAGTAGTGGAGGAAGTAGTGGTGGTGGAGGAGGTTCAATTGTGCCTATTTCCTCTAGTATAAAAAAAACACTTCGAGGTGATATAAATAATGACGGCAAAGTTGACATTAAAGATTTCTCAATATTATTGGCCAACTGGGGAAATAAATTTAAAGATCAAAGAGCAGATACCAATGATGATAAAAAAATAGATTTTAAAGACTTTTCAATTGTAATGTCAGATTGGACAAAAAATTCAATTGCATCAAATATAAAAAATAATATTTAATTTAAATTAAAACATATGAAAAAAATACCACTAAAATTTTTATTCACACTATTGATTATTGCTTTTGCTTCTAGCTTTAGCAATACTCAAGCTGAACAAAAGGCTAATTTTAATATTTTTCCAACACAAGGCGAATATAAAGTCGGAGAAAAAATCAACTTAACTATTTCGGTAAATCCAAACGGAAATAATTATGATACAATTTTTACCAATTTAAAATTTCCTTCAGACTTGCTTGAATTACAAAACTTTAAATTTGGAGAACAATATTCTGTCCAATCTCCAGATAATACATTTGATAACTCAACCGGAATAATGTTGCATTCAGCAGGGATTCCCGGCGGTTCTAATGCAAATTCTATATTTGGAACAGCTTCATTTCTTGTTAAAAAAAATGGAGAAGCCACAATAACATTAAATCCAGAATCTGAAATTTTATCATCTGGTGAAGTTATTTTATCGGGTCAATCCTTAAAAACTAATTTTACTTTAGTGAATCCATCGCCCCCTCCACCACCTCCACAAAAAACTCATATTATAGAAAACAACGAGCCAGTAAAAAATATTACCACACCTCAAAAATTAGAGACCCCAGTTATTCAGCCACAAAACGAAACAGCCAGTATTTTATCTGCAACTATACCAATTATTGAAAATCTTTCATCAAATTCAAAAAAAAGCATGAATTATTTTGATATTTTAAAATGGGCCATACCTTTACTTCTCATAATTTTAGCTGGAATATATGTATTTACTAAAAAAAATAAATCAAAAAAACAAAAAAATATTATAATTTCAGCATTAATTTTTTTAAGTTTAGCATCTTATCAAAATATTCATGCAAATGAAATACCTTTAGTATCAGTAGAGCCATCTAAAATAAATATAAACTTAAATTCCAACGAAAAAATATTAAAATCATTGTTAGTTGTAAATAAAAGTGACAAGTTAGTAACTTTAAAAGTTTCTGTAAAAGATTACAAAGTTATAAACGAAGAAGGCAAGATTGATTTTTATTATGCCGAGTTTAATTCAGCTGTAAAGTGGCTAATTCCTCAATACATATCAATGCAAATAAAACCTTATGATGCTCAAAAAATAGAATTTATAGCTATAGCTGACAAAAATATGCCAGGAGGAGGATATAACGGAGCAATAATTTTTCAATTATATAATAATGATGCACCGATCGGAGAAAGTTTTGGAACGCTTATTGATATGAATACAATAAATCAAGGCATCACAACAGGAGCTACAATTAAAGGATTTTCAATGCCGAAAATTCAATTTACAGAACCTGCAATTTTAAGTTTTAAAATGAACAACTTAAGCAATTCAAATTTTTCTTCAACAGGTAATATAATTTTAACTGATATTTTTAGCAAAAAAACAAGCCAGTTTGATGCAGGTCAGTTAGACTTATACCCAGGATCAACGCGTGACTTTAAGTTTCAATGGAACAATGAAAATCTTTTTGGAATATATAAAGCAGATGTCAATCTAACAAATCAAATAAGAGATGACAACAAGTTACAATATTCTTCATGGCTTGTGTTTCTACCAATACGAAAAATGGTTTTACCAACTTTAATAACTTTACTATTATCTATAATTGCAATTATTATAGCTTATAAATTTATACGCAATCAAAAAAATAAAAAAATTCTCTTTATAAAGAACAATCTTTTAGACAATTAGAATTATTTTTTTTCAAGAACCGCCCCAGAAGAAGTATCTTTAATTATAAAACCTAATTCTGCTATTTTTTGTCTTAATTCATCTGATTTTTGCCAATCCTTATTTTTTCGTGCATCTTCCCTTTCCTCAACAAGTTTTTTTATATCAACTGAAACTGATCGTTTTTTTATTTTAGAAAAATCAATTATTCCAAAAATATTATTTATTTCCACAAAAAATTCATAAATCTCTTTTGCTTGCCGTTCCATCATTACGAGCGAACCTCCTTGCAATGACAAGAGACTATTAATTTCCTTTATAAAATCAAATAAAACAGCAAAGGCTTTGGGTGTATTAAAATTATCATCTAACTGCCTATAAAAATCTATTTTCGCTTTCTCAAGAATTTTTTTAATTCGTTTTGAATTTAAAATTTGTGATTTGTTATTTATTTGTGATTTGTAATTTGTGATTTGTAATTTTCGCAAGAATTCTTCAATTTTTTCTAAAGCTACTTTTACCTCAACCATTACAGATTCAGAATAATCTAAAGGAGAAGACCATAAACTTTTTAATATTAAAAATCTTATTTGTTCTTTTGAATATCTTTTAGAAAAATTAGAAATTGTTGTGAAATTTCCTAATGATTTTGACATTTTTTGACCATTTATAGTCAAAAATCCTACGTGAATCCAATATTTTACCAAGGGACTTTTACCTGAAATTGCTTCCATTTGAGTTACTTCAGCTTCATGATGTGGAAAAATTAAATCAATTGCTCCTCCATGAATATCATATTGCGCTCCAAAAAACTTTTCAGAAATTGCAGTGTCTTCAATGTGCCACCCAGGCCTTCCACTCCCCCATGGACTTTTCCATTTTGGCTCACCCTCTATCTGCGTGAATTTCCATAAACAAAAATCTCCTCTATTTCTTTTCTGTACGCTATAATCAATTCTTGAAGTTGCATCCTGTGCCCCACTCACGGTTCTACCAGAAAGTTTGCCATAACCTTTAAACTTAACAATATCAAAATAAATTCCATCATTATCAATTTTATAAGCAAAACCCCTTTTTTCTAATCTTTGTACCTGAGAAATTATATCTTTTATATAATTTGTAGCTCTTGCATATTTTGTAACTGCATTTACTCCTAAAAACTTCATATCTTTTAAATATTCTTTTTCGTACGCTCGTGCCAAATCCAAAGCAGGTACGCCCTTTTCTCTTGCTCTTTGAATTATTTTGTCATCAATATTGGTAATATTTTGTAAATAGAAAACCTTAAAGTCTGAAAATCTTAAATACTTTACTATTGCATCAAAAGTAATATATGCTCTTGCATGCCCCAAATGAGAAAAGTCATAAACAGTTGGCCCACAAACAAATAAATTAATTTTTTTTGCTTTAATTGGTTTAATTAAATCCTTTTTTTTAGTTAAAGTATTATATATTTTAATTTGATGTTTAATTTTTTTCATAATTTTATTTTTTTAAACTTTTGATCTTTAAGTTATTTAATTTAAAATAATTTTCATTTAAAACTTTTCTTATTTCTAAAACCTTAAAAAATAAAGCTATTACTAAAAGTAAAGCTGAAATCCACAAAAGATTTATTAGAAATATATTTGGTTCTTTTGGCCAAGTTATTAAAATCATTCCGAAAACAACAGATTGCAAAGCCATTTTTATTTTAGCAAAAATATTTGGTGGAATAAAAATATTTTTTGATTGAGGATATGCCGATATTAGCCCTCCAATAACTTCAAGCACAATTAATATCAATAAAAGCCAATGATGGCTTGAAATCAAACTATAAATTGCAATTGGAATAATTAAAAGCCTATCTATAGGAGGGTCAATAAATGCTCCAAATTTACTTTCCATTTTTAAACATCTAGCTACAGATCCATCAAAAAGATCAGTTAAAATCCCAATAATAAATAAAGTAACAATTAAAGTTTTATCTTCAATGCCATAGTAAAATAATAAAACAAAAAGCAAAATCCCAATAATTAGTCTTGCGTAAGTTAAATAATTTGGCACAAGCCATCTTGGCCAAAATTTATTTATAAAATAAAAAAGAATTTGATCTCTTCTATAATCAAGCTTTTCTAGCAAAACCTTTAGTTTATTCAAAACTTTTTTAAGCATAATATATTTTACTATAAATAAATTTATTTGTCTATTGCACTATAATTAAATGTGAATAACTTTTTATTGTGTTGCCTTTTTTAAAATGGTAAAATTACCAAATGCAAATTGAAACAATTAAGAAAATCTTAGATATTAATAAAGAAGTTTTTTTAACACCAAAAGAAATGGCTAGCAATTTAGTTGTGACTTTTTATCCAACTAGAAATAAAAACCAAAATATAAAAGATTTTACAGAAGAACTTAAAAAAAATTTTATTGAACTTGGAGTAAAGGTAATCCCTTTTCAAGATTCTTTAGCTAAGATAACCTTAAAAGAACGATTAAAATTAAAACTTCCTTTCTATACAAAATTTGGTAAAAAAATAAAAAAAGGTATAGCAATTATTGTTGAAGGAGAATCTAAGACAAATAAACTTGCAATGGCAAAATTGCTAAGCTTGCGTGAAAATCCAATAATTACTATAATAAATGAACCTAAAGAAATAAATGAAAATTCTACTTACCAAGAACATATGAATGTATCTTTAAATTTATTTGCTTACCATATGACAAATTTAGCTATTATTGTAAACAGTTCAAAATGGGCAATTTATAGCTTAAACGGCTCTCACCCTTATTTCTCTAGAACCGATAATTTCAAAGATAATGTATTAAATGAATTACTTCCCAAAATTTCAGCTCCTGTGATGCCACCATCTTTAAAGGATTTTATAATAAAAATAGGAGCATTTAATGTAAATGATAATTATTATAAGCCTTTTATTGAAGATTTGATTAAAGGTGGTGCTTTATTAGAAAAAACAGGTCTATACCCTAAAAAAAGATTAGTTTCTGAATTAAATTTTAGAAATAATTTTTATAAATTAATTGGCTCAAAATACTTAGATAAAAGAAATGGAATGAGTTATGGATTTATAGCTTGTCAATTACCTACTAATTTAGAAAAAGAAGTACCAGATGTTTGGGTACTTACTTCAAAATCAGGATCAGATAAATCAAAATTAAACAAAAATACAGATATTATAAAAGTAGGACTAGTTGAAGGTAAAATGATTATTGAAACTCCTTTGGGCGTTGATATTCAAGAGGATTATAAACCATCATTTGATACTAGAGTAATTTTAGCTCATGCTATAGGAAATGCTATTTTAGCAAAAGAAATGAAACAAAAAAAATTGAACTGGAATTTTTGGAGAAATTTAGAAAAAAATGGCATAGCTATTGTACATTGGCATGGATATATAAGAAATAAAAATCTACTTGGCAAAACTCTAGAATACGGATTCAATAATCCTTCTGTTTCGTGCTCATCAGCTCAATCTGCAATTTATGCCCTGCGAGATAAACTTAATTGCGCCTTTAAGGCAATAAATGATAATTCTGAATACAATTGTGAAATACATATTGAACCGCATCATGGATCAAATATTATTTATGAATCAGTAGTTTCTTTAGCAAATCTTTTATTAAGGAATAATAATATAAGTAAGCTTGAATAATTATGGATTTTAATTATTTTAATATTTCGCTTTTTGTTGGCGGATTAGTGGCTTTAATAGCTGGAATTTTTCCTTATTATATGCATAAAACCAAAGCTAATATAGTTTGGTTATTTTTGAATATTTCTGTTGCAATTTGGAGTTTTGGATATTTTTCAATGATAAGCACAAATCAAAAAGAAATAGCTTGGATAAGTCAAATTATTATGCATTTTGGAGCCACATTTATTCCGGTTTTTTATCTCAATTTTGTACTTGAAATAACAGAAAAAATAAACAATTACAAATCAAAATTAAGATTAATTTATATTTGGTCATTTTTATTAGCTACTCTTGTGCCTACGAAACTTTATATATCAGATGTAGTGCCAAAATATATTTTTAAATATGTTGTTGATGCAGGCCCATTATATATATATTTTACTTTATATTTCTGGGTAATTGCTATTTATGCAGCATTCATATTGGGTAAAACATGTTTTGAGAAAAAAGGCACAGAAAGATTGCAATTAATTTATTTATTTATATCTCAAATTGGATTTCTAGGAGGAGGAAGCGTATTCTTTTTAACCTTTAATATAAGCGTTCCACCCTACCTTTTAAGTTTGTTTGCTATATATCCATTGCTTATAACTTATGCAATGAGCAGATATAAATTACTTAACATTAAAATAGTTGCTACTGAATTTTTTATATTTGCAATTTGGATATTTTTACTTATTAGATTTTTGTTATCATTAAACAAACAAGATTTTATTGTCAACCTTATAATTTTCGCAAGCGTAATTTTATTTGGGATCTTATTAATGCGAAACGCCACAAAAGAACAAAAGCAACGAGAGAAAATTGAAGATTATGCGAGACAAGTAGAAAAAGCCTATGAACTTGAAAAAAAATCAAAAGAAGAATTAGAAATTTTAGATAAATCAAAAAATCAATTTTTAATAGCAATTCAGCATCATCTACGCACACCATTGACTGCTATGATGGGCTACTCTGACCTTATTCTAAACGGTGCTTATGGCAAACAATCAAAAGACACTAAAGAAGCTGTTGAAAAAATTCTAGTTTCAACTAAAAATTTAATAAAAATGGCCAATGAATTTTTAGATATCACACAATTTCAAATGGGTAAAAGCGTAGTTAACTTAAAATCAAATGTAGATGTAATACAAATTTTAGAGGAAATTGTAAGTGAATTACAATTTGAAACAAATAAGAAAGGGGTTTATCTAAAATTAAAAAAAATCGATAATTTGCCAAAAATTATGGCTGACAGAGAAAAATTAAAAGCTGCAATTTATAATATTATAGATAATGCCATAAAATACACTACAGAAGGAGAAGTTTCTATAAAAGTAAAAACAGATGAAAATAAAATTACAATAATTATCGAGGATACTGGTATTGGAATTTCAAGAGAAAATTTAATAAATATGTTTGGCAAAACTTTTGAAAGAGGCGAAACAGCTAAAAAAACTTTTATCAATGGCAGAGGTATTGGACTCTTTATAACCAAACAAATAATTTCAGCTCATAACGGTAAAATTTGGGCAGAATCTCCTGGTGAAGATAAGGGATCTACTTTTTATATTGAATTACCAATAACATAATATTTAATAATTTTTATGGAAACAATTAATATATTTTTTGCAATATCAGGATTCTTTAATGCAGCAGTAACATTAGTATTTGGGACTTATATTTTCTTAAAAAATAAAAAGCTTCGAGTTTTTCAGCTCTTTTATTATTCAAACATATCATTTATTTTTTGGTCATTTTTTTATGGTATGTGGCAATTATCAAGCAACCCAGAAGAAGCACTTTTTTGGTGTAGAATGTTTAGCATAGGCTCTACAACCATACCAGTATTGTTTTTACATATAACATCTCTTTTAATAGATAAAGAAAAAGAAGCAAAAAAAATTCTAATATTTGGATATACGGAAACAATATTTTTCCTACTTTTTAATTTTAGTCCACTTTTTGTTAAGGATGTTCAACCAATGTTTGGATTTAAATTCTGGCCAATCCCAGGATTAATGTACACAATTTTTCTTTTTATTGACTTTTTCTTCCTATTTGGTTATGGAGCATATTTACTTTTTAAAAATTATAAAGAATCTACAGGTGTTAGAAAAGAAAAAATTAAATATGCAACTTTAACATATTTAATTCCCGTAATTGGAGGATGCACGAATTTTCCTTATTGGTATAAAATACCAATACCACCTTATGGCACTTTTGTTGCATTTCTATTTCCAATTATAATGGGCTATCTAATTTCTCGATATATATATTTTGATTTAAAATATATGCTTGGAAGATTAGCTGTATATACATTTTCTATTTTAACAATTACGTTTATTGCTACTATATCTTATGTTACAAGTATTTTTTTTAACATCACCGACAATATAATTTTACATTTATTTATACTAATATCTAGTATAATAATATATAATCCAATTCTTAAATTTTTTGATAATTTATGGCCAAGAATTTTTTATAAGCACGTTCTTTCGTATCAAAAAAATATTATTAGTTTAGAAACAAAACTTATCTCTATTCTTGACCTTAAAGAATTAAGTGAAGTAATTTCTGATAAATTACTCAATACAATAGGAATAAATAAAATTGCCTTTATACTTAAAGACGCTCAAACACAAATATATAAAATCACGAAAATCGAAGGATTTTCAGAATTAGATATAAATAATCTTTTAAATCAATCCCTAGAAAAATTCCTTAAAAGTGCTAAAAGATCATTGCTGGGAGATGAAATAATATATATGAAAACCGAAAATAACATTGACGACTATTTAACAGAAAAATTGAAAGAAGAGATCGAAAGAAATAAAATTGGACTTATTCTCCCATTTTTTAAGGAAGAAGAACTAAGTGGATTTATAATATTCGGAGAGAAAATATCAAAAAATTCTTATACGAAACAAGACATTGATTTGTTTGACGTTTTATCAAATCAAATATCAATAGCGATAGAAAATGCGAAATTATATAACCAGGTCCAAGATTTATCTTTAAATTTACAACAAAAAGTAGATGAACAAACAAAAGAATTAAGAGAAGCATATCAAACAGAAAAGAAAGCCAGAGAAGAATTAGAAAAATTAAACCAAACAAAAAACCAATTTTTGCTAGCTATTCAACATCATTTAAGAACTCCGTTGACTTCGATGAGATGGAATTCAGAAATATTACTAAAACAAAAACAAACTAAAAAAGCGAAAGAAATTACCAGTAATTTTAAAAAATCAACGGAAAATCTAATTAAAATGGTAAATGAATTTTTGGATATTACACAATTTCAAATGGGCAAAGAAGTAATAAACCCAAAACCAGGAGTTAATATAGTCCCGATATTTCGCGAAATGCTAATAGATTTAGAGCCTGAAATAAAATCAAAAAAAATCAATGTCCATTTGGACATTGAAAATAATAATAAAAATTATGTAAATTATGAGATTATTGCAGATAGAGAAAAACTTAAACTAGCTTTATTTAATATACTTGACAATGCAATAAAATACACTGTTAAAGGACATATATCAATAAAATTAAAATCGTTTGAGAAATTTATTACAATAGTAATTGAAGATACAGGTATTGGAATGTCAAAAGAGACAATAGACAATCTATTCTTAAAAATATTTGAAAGAAGTCAAGAAGCTCAAAAAACATTTGTAACAGGTAGAGGTATTGGGTTATTTATTTCTGGACAAATAATCAAAGCACATAAAGGTAAAATAATAGCAAAATCACAAGGAGAGGGTAAGGGAGCAACCTTCCATATTGAATTACCAACAAAAAAATAGTACTATTAATGTATATTAAAATTAATAATCAAAATTATGAATATAAAGAAAAAAATACTAATTACTGAAGATGAAAAAGATCTTTTATCTTTACTTTTTGAAAATTTCCAAAATGCCGGATTTTCTGTTTTTAAAACTGAAGATGGAGAACAAGGATTTTTAATAGCTCAAAAAGAAAAACCAGATTTAATCTTAGCTGATATTCTAATGCCTAAATTAAATGGTATAGAAATGGTAAAGAAAATTAGAGAAAATGGAATTCAATGCCCAGTAATTTTTCTCACAAATTTTGGCGATCCAGAGCATATTAGTAAAGCAATTGAAATTGGAAATTCTGACTATATTGTTAAATCTGATATGCAAATAGAAGATATAATTTTAAGAGCAAAAGGTAAATTAGGAATTAAATAATTTAAAATGTCAGAATACTATAATTCTCAAAGAATCAAAGGTTTATATGAAGAAAATTCAAAAAATCCATTTAAACTATCTAGATCAAAAATTGATTTATTTTTAAACTGTAAGCGTTGTTTTTTTTATGATAGAAAGTTAGGAATTGCCCGCCCCCCTGGATTCCCTTTTGCTCTAAATTCCGCAGTTGATCATCTATTAAAACTAGAATTTGATATTCATAGAGCAAATAATACAAAACATCCATTAATAGAAAAATACGGCGTTGATGCTGTCCCAGCAAGCCATAAAGATTTAAACAAGTGGAGACATAATTTTACAGGTATACAATTTTTACATAAAGCAACAAATTTACTAATTTTTGGAGCTATTGATGACTTGTGGCAAAATTCTAAAGGCGAATATATCATAGTAGATTATAAGGCAACTTCCAAAGACCAGCAAATTAATGAACTTAACAAAGACTGGCAAATAGGATATAAAAGGCAAATGGAAATATATCAATGGCTTTTGCGCCAAAATGGTCATGATGTTTCTAGTATTGGATATTTTGTTTATTGTAATGGCAAAACTGATAAAAAAGCATTTGATGCAAAACTAGAATTTGATATTACCTTAATCCCCTACACTGGAAATTCAGATTGGGTAGAAAATACAATAAATGAAATTTACAAATGTTTAAATCAAAATCAAATCCCAGAAGCTAATTTAAACTGCGATTATTGTAATTATATTAAAGCCATTAATAGTAAATTAAATTAATATTTAAAAAAAGAGCGGGTTTCGTCAGTTTGAATACCTGCTTTTTTAGTTTGATTTAAAATTTAAAAAGAGTAAAATAATTTAATATTAACCTAAATAAAATATGGAAAAAAGTTTAAAAGAAAAATTTAATAAACTGTATGAGAAATTAAATCCTGAACAAAAAATGGGTGTTGATGAAATTGAAGGCCCGATTATGGTAATTGCAGGACCTGGCACAGGAAAAACACATCTTTTAACAATGAGAATTGCCAATATTTTAGACAAAACTGACACTGCGCCAGAATCAATTTTAGCTCTAACCTTTACTGAATCAGCAGTAGCTTCAGTGCGCAAAAACTTGTCTGAAATCATTGGAACTTTAGCTTATAGAGTAAATATTACCACTTTTCATGGTTTTGCTAACAATATTATTAAAGAATATCCGGATGATTTTCCAGAAATTATTGGTTCTACCAATATTTCCGATGTAGATCAAATTAAAATTATAAGAGAAATTATTGATAATTCAAATCTTGTAAAACTAAAACCTTTTGGTAGTAGATATTTTTATGTACCCTCTATTATTCATGCTATTTCTGATTTAAAACAACAAGGATTTTTGCCAGAAGATTTTGCAAAAATTATAGAAAAAGAGAACAATGAATTTGAGAATATAAATGATTTATACTATGAAAAAGGCATAAATAAAGGAAAAATGAAAGGTAAGTACATAACTCTATTAAAAAATATTGAACGCAATAAAGAATTGGCCATTGTTTATAAAGAATATAGGCAAGCTTTAAGAAAATCTAATTTCTATGATTATAGTGATATGATTGTTGAAGTTAAAATAGCATTAGAAAAAAATAATGATTTGCTTTTAATAATGCAAGAAAAATATCAATATATTTTAGTAGATGAGCACCAAGACACAAATAGTGCCCAAAATAAAATTTTAGAACTTTTGGCAAGCTATTACAAAAATCCTAATTTATTTATTGTTGGAGATGAAAAACAAGCAATTTTTAGATTTCAAGGAGCATCATTAGAAAATTTTTTATACTTTAAAAATTTGTATAAAAATGTTAAGGAAATTTCCTTAAAACATAATTACCGCTCCACTCAAACCATTTTAAATGCCTCTTTCAACATAAAACCAAATTCAATTAAACTTCTATCTAATACAAATCAACCAGAAAATTTAATTAATATAAGAGAATTTTCAGATCCACAATCAGAATATAATTTTCTAGGCAAAGACATAAAACAGTTACTGGATAATAACCACAAACCAGAACAAATTGCGGTTTTATATAGAGAAAATCGCGATGTTTTTGATATTGCCAGAGTTTTAAGAAAATTTGGCCTTCCATTTACTATTGAATCAGATCAAGACATACTAGACGACCAAGACATAAAAAAACTTTTAATAATTCTAAGAGCTATTTATAATTTTGGTAGCGATCGAGAATTAATAGAACTTTTATATATTGATATTTTTGATATTCCAGCACTGGACATTTATAAACTTTCAAGTTTTAAGCGAGGGAAGGCCTCCCTTTATGATGTAATAAAATCCGACAAATTATTAAAAGAAGCAAATATTGAAAATGTTGAAAAGCTAAAAGAAATTTATAAAAAATTATCTATTTGGAAAAAGCAAAGTTATAATAAAAATGCAGTGGCAATTTTTGAAGATATAATCAGAGATTCTGGACTTTTAGGCAAAATATTATCAGATTCATTGGCAATAGAAAAAATTCAAAAACTAGGAACATTTTTCGATCAAATTAAAAATTTAATTGCAAGTCATAAAGATTATACTTTAGATGATTTTTTCGATTATTTAAATGTAATCAAAGAACATAATATCTCAATTAAAAATAATGGCCTTGGCTATTCTATAGGTAAAGTAAGGCTTATGACTGCTCATAAATCAAAAGGCTTGGAATTTGATAATATTTATATTACAAATGCTCAAGATGGACACTGGGGAGGACGGAGAAATCATGAAAATATCAAATTACCATCACAAATTTTTTCTATGTTAAATAAAATTGACCAAGATTTAGTAGAAGATGACGATGAAGATGAAAGAAATTTATTTTATGTAGCTATCACGCGTGCCAAAAAACAAGTAACAATTACATACTCTGTAAAAAATCAAGAAGAAAGGGAAAAATTACCAAGTATATTTGTGCAAGAAATAAAACCTGAATTCATTAAAATTCTTAAAATAGAAAATGAACAAATTAGCGAGCCTAGAGATAAGATGCAAGATGAGTTTAAGCAAGATGCTAATGGAGTGTCAAATATTAAAGAAAAGGATTTTTTAAATGATTTATTTATTAAAAATGGACTTTCAGTTACTGCTTTGAATAATTATTTAACTTGTCCTTGGAACTATTTTTTTAATAATTTACTTAGACTTCCAGGAAACCAAAATAAATTTATGATTTTTGGAACTGCAATTCACGAAGCTTTAAAAAATTATTTTGATACTTTAAAAGATGGAAAAGACTTAAAAAAAGATTACTTAATTCGGCGCTTTAGAGAATCTTTGAATAAACAGCCGATTGTGCAAAATGAATATACTGAAATGCTAAAAAAGGGCAAAGAAGCTTTAAGCGGTTATTATGATTTTTACCACAAATCTTTTAAAACCAATATTTTAAATGAAATGAATATTACAAGAGTAGAGCTCGCTGAAAATATTTATATAAATGGTAAAATTGATAAAATCGAAATTCTTGATTCTTCAAACAATGTAAATGTAGTAGATTATAAAACAGGCAAAGCAAAAAGCAGAAATGAACTGGGCGGTTTAAATAAAAACAGCACTGGAGACTATTTACGTCAATTAACTTTTTATAATTTACTTTTGAATAATTATCAAAATAATAAATTTAAAATGCAATCAGGTGAAATTGATTTTATTCAACCAGATGAAAAAGGAAATTATAGAAAAGAACTTTTTACAATTACTAAAGAGATGACTGATAATTTAGAAAATCAAATTAAACAAGTTGCAAAAGAAATTTTAGAATTAAGCTTTTGGGATAAAACTTGTAATGATAAAAAATGTGAATTCTGTGCTTTAAGAAAAATGATAAAATAATACTATTTTAGTCGATTGTCATCTCCGCGAAAGCGGAGATTCAGAGTTCGTGCATCTAACCCTAGATTCCCGCCTTCGCGGGAATGACACCAAGTGCGTAATAACTATATTTCTAGAAATAAAATTTCTAGGGCCAACTTGGGACTAGCATTAGTAAAAGTAATCTTATAAATTAAATCATCAATAAGATTGAGTTTTAAAGAAATAGCTTTACTATATTGCAAGGACGGGCCTTGCAACAACTCTTTTCTAAAATATCTCTGCAGAACCTCAAAAATTTCCTTAGTATTTCCGCCATCTTCTTTCAAATTTTTTGTATAGGCAAATTTTTCAGCTAAAGTTCCATCTAATACTTTTAACAGTTCATCTAAAATTTCTTTTTCTTTTTTATTTCTTTGGGGGGTATTTAAAAATTCATTAATTTCTTTATTAGTAAAAAATTTGATTGTCTGACATCTTGAAAAAATTGTTACAAGTAATCTCTCTGGCTGATTTGAAACTAATATTAATATTGTTTTACCTTTAGGTTCTTCTAAAGTTTTAAGTAAACAATTTTGCGCTTCTGTAGTTAAATTTTGTGCATTATCAATTACTACTGCTTTATAACCACCAAAATATGACCTTAGATTTAAAAAATCTTGGGCTTTTCTAGCTTGATCAATTCCAATTTCTTTTTTATCTGTTAACACTTCCCCACTTTTTAAATCTGGCAAAGCAGAATTATATGAAAACATTCCTTCAAAATTGATTGACTCTTCTCCTGTTCTTAAAAATAAAAAATCTAAAAAATTTCCTTTTTCAATATCAATACAATTTTTGCATTTTCCACAAGGCTTATTGTTATCCTGGCAATTTAAAATTTTTATAAATTCAATTGCCAAAGTTTTTTTACCAATTTGATTTTCTCCACAAAACAAATATGCATGAGCCATTTGCTCACTTTCAAAACTAGACTTTAAATAGTCCCATTGCTTTTGATGCCCTACTAATTTAATTTCCAATTTTTAATTTCCAATTTTCAATCGATTTCTAAATTTACCAATTTCTCAATTTTTTTGCCTAAACCTATTGACAATGTATCTTTAATATGCTATAATTAAAATATAGTCAATTACCTGTGTCAATGTGTTGTTCGGTTCTGTAAGGAGTCTGCCATGACGAAGCGTTCTGAAGAAACCCGCCAAATCGTAAAGTCCGCGATTGCCGAACATGGGGTCGATGCTGTAAAACACGACATCTCTCCCCCGTTTATCAAGATGGTCACTGGGACAAGGGCAAGGAAGAAATACGGCTTTGGTCGCATTATCGCCGTAGGCTTCCAAGACATCGACCCTGACTGTCTTGAAGTCGCAATCGAGTGCATTGTCGAAGCGATGCCCGACGGCGACGACAAAACGCAAATCGCGACCGACCTGACTTACTGGCGCGAAAATCGCCAAGAAATCATGGACGATCACCACGTCACGCCGGCCGAGCCCGAGGCGGAATAGTGTGAATAGATACGCACACTGTTTCGCAAGTCCCGTTAGCGTTGCTAGCGGGCTTTTTTTATTTGAGAAATTTTTTGGCTAAATAGCCAATCAATTGAAAATTTAATTTTAATTTACTGGCTTTATTCTATCTTTTTTTGTACCTTTAGTAAAGGTAAGCTATTCCAAGAAAAATTGGAATGGCGTTTATATGCTGTGAACATACAAGCAAAAAGCAATCTCGTCGTCGTTGTCATTCCCAATTTAATTGGGAATCCAGAGTTTAGTACACGCACTCTGGATCCCCACTTTCATGGGGATGACACGGCTGAGATTGCTTCGCTTCGCTCGCAACAACAAGTGAAAATTACTTTTTGGACATTACAACTTTCTTATATTCTTCTAAGTGCTCCAATACTATTCCTGTGCCCTTTACAACGCACAATAATGGCTCTTCTGCAATAAAACAGGGTACGCCAGTACTTTGAGCAATAAGCTCATTAATCTTAGCTAATAAGGCCCCTCCACCAGAAACAATAATACCTTTATTCATAATATCCGCTGACAATTCCGGAGGTGTTTCTGCTAAAACTTGTTTCACTGCTTGTACTATTTCAGCTAAAACATCTGAAATTCCTTCACATATTTCATTACTTGAAATTTTAATATTTCTTGGCAATCCCAAAATTAAATCTCTACCTTGAATTTCTAAATATTTAGGATCTTTTTGAGGCAAAGCTGTGCCTATTTTTATTTTTATTTCTTCTGCTGATTGTGTGCCAATAGCTAAATTATATTTTTTTCTTATATATTCTGTAATTGCTATATCAATTTTATCCCCAGCTACTCTGGCTGAATGACATGCAACAATACCTCCCAAAGAGATTACAGCCACTTCAGAAGTGCCTCCACCAATATTTACTATCATATGACCCGAACATGAATTAATAGGCACTCCGGCCCCAATAGCAGCTAAAATAGGCTCTTTAGCAACATAAGCTTGTTTTGCACCAGCTGCTAAAGCTGCTTCAATTACAGCTCTTCTTTCAGTGCTAGTAATTCCTGCTGGAACTGAAATTACAAGCTCAGGTTTGAAAATTTTAAAATTACTTGTAGTTTTAATTATAAAGTGTCTAATCATCGCCTGAGTAACTCTATAATCTGCAATAACACCATCTTTAAGAGGTCTGTAAACTTTAATGTCCGAAGGAGTTCTACCTATCATTTCTTTAGCTTGCTCGCCTACTGCCAAAATTTTATTCTCACTTAAAGAAACAGCCACCACTGATGGCTCATATAAAACTATTCCTTTACCCTTAACATACACAATAGAATTACAAGTTCCCAAATCTATAGCAATTTTATTATTAAACATATTTTTATGAAGTTATTCTTTTAATATCTGCTCCAAGTTTTTGTAATCTTTCTTCAATTCTTTCATACCCCCTATCAACTTGATATGCATTATTTATTGTTGTGGTTCCTTGTGCCACAAGACCTGCAATAATTAATGAAGCTCCAGATCTTAAATCTAAACTTGGCACTTCAATGCCTCGCAAGGCAACAGGTCCATTTACAATAGCTCTGTGTGGGTCGCAAAAAATTATATCAGCTCCCATTTTATTTAATTCTTCTAAATATTTTAATCTTCCTTCATATAGAGGGTCGTGTATCATAGTAGATCCTTTTGTTTGTGTTGCTAAAACTCCAAAAGGACTTTGTAAATCAGTATGAATCCCAGGATATGGCAAGCTTTGAATTTTAGTTATACAAAGTTTTGGAGATGGCAAAACTTTAACAGAGCCCTTATCAGGAAATTCAAAATTCGCACCAAAATCTTTTAATTTTTTTAAGAAAAGAGTAAGATATTCTGTAGCAACATTTTTTATCAAAACCTCACCTTTAGTAGCCAATGTTGCAATAATAAATGTGCCAGCTTCAATAGGGTCTGCGACAAGTTCATGCGTAAACCCTTTAAGTTTTTTTGAGCCTTCAATTTCAAACTCATGAAAACCCATTTTTATTTTAGCTCCCATTTTTTTTAAAACCTTTGTCAACTCTTGAACCTGATAATCTTGGTCAGCAATTCTTAAAATAACTTTTTGTGGAATTAAACTTGCAAAAAGTAAAACATTTTCTGTTCCTGTCACCGAAAATTCATCTAAAGTTACAAAAATATTTTTATCTATTATATTAAATTTTTTAAAATAATTAAATTTACTTTTTTCTTTTACATCAACCCCCATTTGCCTAAATGCATCAATATGAGTATCTAGGGGTCTAGCCCCAATTACACATCCTCCGGGCGTTGCTGTTTTAAAACTATCTTTTCTGCCAAGTAATGCACCCCAGAGCAAAACTGCTCCTCTAAATTTACTTATGGAATGTTGAGGAATTTTATCTGGGTTTATATCCCTGCAAGTTATTTTTATTTTTCTTTCATTTAACCATTCAATTTCAGCTCCCATTAACTTCAAAACATCAATTAATTTCAAAACATCTTCAATCAATGGCACATTAGAAATTATGCAAGGCTCTTTGGTCAAAATTGTAGCACACAAAATTGGCAAAGCAGCATTTTTTGAACCCCTCACTTCAATTTCTCCTATTAATTTTTTTCCACCATTAATAACAAATTTTTCCATATTTTTATTGTAAATTCAAACTAATATTATCTTATAATACAGTATATGTCAAAACCTTGACAAAGTCAATGCCTTGTGCTAAACTTTACATGTAGTTCCGAATCGTTCGGAATAGTTACTTGACAACTCATTGGAGGATATGAGCGTGCCTAAGGCAAAATTTAACATCGGTGTGTTTGCTGGTATTATCAACAAAACCAGCGGAAAGCTTCTGCTACGGCGAAGAACCGAGGAGGGCTCAATTCTGCCCGACAAATCGTTCACGGGAAATTGGGAGCTCCCCGGCGGTGGCGTGCAGGAAGCTGAAAAGATTTCCTATGCGTACCTCTCACAAGAATTGACGCGCGAAGTGAAGGAAGAACTCGGTATCGACGTCAGGATCGACCCGATGCCCGACTTTTACCCCGCACCGTTCAAAGGCCCGAACGGCTACGACCTTGCGTTGGTCACAGCAATCTTCGTTGACAATGCGATTGTGCCTAACGGCGACTTTATCTGGGTCAATCCGGAAGAGCTCGACCAACAAGCCAAGGATTTCATCGCCCCGAAAAAAGACCAAGGAATCGAAGCTCGAGGGCTTCTCTCCGGATACGGTAAACGAATGCACTGTATGGCACTAGTCATCCTTATGCGTGGCATAAGAGGCGACTACGCAGTGCAAGCCGAGAAAATGCTCACCGAAATCCAGTCAAACTGGTGAGCAAAACCAAGCGTTCACGCACAGGTCCCTCGTTTTTCGAAGCGAGGGGCTTCTTTTTTTGCAACTTAAATTTATTTATTTTAGTCACATCAAAATACGATCGTAATATTATGTACCTATAATTCTTTACTATATTGCTATTATAAATCTAAAAACCTTGTCGGTACGATCGTACTAACAAGGTACTTATAAAGTACTTATGTTTTATTCTAAAATTCTTATAATAGCTATTCCACCATTCGCCCGAATAGTGGAATGGTTTATTTTTTTGTTTTTTTGTGGTAATGTTTAGTAATAACTGGCCTTCCCGCTTTCGCGGGAATGACAAAAAACCAACCACAAATAAATTATGAAAATTGATTTTAATAAAAGAATCTTAGTTTCTATAACTGGCAAAGAGGAAAAAGATTGGCAAAATAAATTAAATGAAATAAACAAACTCAAAATAAAAGAGGTTGCTTTATTTTTAGAGTTATATAATAAAGAAGAAAAACAAAAAATTTATCACGCTCTTTTAAACTCCTGCATAAAAAGTATTCCCCTAGTTCACTTGCGACATGACATGGATAAAGAAGAGCTGATATTTTTAAAGAAAAATTTTAAAACCAAATATTTTACAATCCACGAAATAAATTTTCAGCATAATGATATTTTAAAATGGAAAGGATTTTATAAAAACATTACTTTAGAAATGAATTATGACAATTTTGTATCTGGAAAAGTTAAAGTTAAAAACATTGATGGTTTTTGTATTGATTTAGCTCATTTTAAAGCTGGGATGGAAAGATTAAATAAAGATTTTAATTTTGTTTACAACAGAAAAAAAATAATAAAATATTTTGATTGTAATCACTTAAACGGTTATAACCCAGATACCCAAAAAGACATGCATACAATTTATAGTTTAAAAGATTTTGATTATTTAAAAACTTTGCCAAATTTTGTTTTTGGTAAAATTATTGCTTTAGAAACTTTTAACAGCATTAAAGAACAATTAAAATTTAAAGAATATTTAATTAAATTGTTAAACAATAAATTTAATTATGACAAAAAGAACTAGGCTTATTATTTTATTAATCTGTTTTGTATTATTTTTTACCATAACTCCATGGATAGTTTTATATTCTTTAGGATATAAAATTGATTTTAAAAATGGCTGTATTATTGCTACTGGTGGCATTTATATTAGAACTGAACCATCAGGGACAGAAGTTACGATAGATTCAAAAATTGATAAAAAAACAAGCTTTTTTTCAAACTCAGTTTTTGTGCAAAATTTGACTCCAGAACTACACAATATAATTATAAAAAAACCTGAATATTTTAACTATTACAAAAATATAATAGTAAAAGAAAATGAAGTGACAAAAATAGAAAACATAACATTATTTAAAAATAGTATATCTTTTAATAAAATAATGGGTAATATCGATTATTCCAAAACATCAATAGATGACAAATATATATTTGCAGTAATTACAAATAATAAAATTAGCACACTCTCAATATTAGATTTATCTAACCTACAATTAAAAAATGAAACTATTTGGCCAATTAAAAATGGGGAAATTTTGGAAGCAAAATGGTCAGATGATTCAAGCAAAATTTTATTAATAACAAAAAATAATTATTATATTTTTGAACCATTTTTGGAAAAACAAAAAATAATTTTATTACCATTTTCAAATACATTTAAAGAAGTTATGTTCAACCCTCAAAATTCTAATGAAATATTTGCTATCAGAAATAATAACTTAGAATATTTGAATCTATTAAACCTTATTAAAACACCTACTATTGCTTCAAAAATTATTATTAAAGAAATTTTAACCTACAAAATTGAAAATAATAATATAATTTACTTAGCTTTTGATGGCAACTTAAATAAATCCGATATTTCAGGTAAAAATACAGAAATTATTACTAGTTTTCCAATTTTAACTGACAAAAATAGTTCTCATAAAATTTTTGTAAATAATTTTGGAATATTTATTTTAAAAAATAAAGATTTGCTTTTACTAAACAGCAGAACTAAAGCTTTTGATTTTTTCTTGGCCGACGTAAACGAACTTAAATTATCTCCTGATAATCAAAATATTTTCTTTATTACAAATGATAATGAAGTTTTATTAAATCACTCAAATTACGAATACATACAAGGTCAACCACAAATTACCCAAAAAATTCTGCTAAACAAATTTTATGAAAAAATTTCTGATTGTTTCTGGATAAATAATAATTATTTGATTTTAAAGGCTGATGACAAAATAAAAATATCAGAAATTGACAATAGACAAAATATTAACATAATTGACTTGCCAAATAAATTTATGTTTGAAGGTAAATTATACCCTATAGAAAATTTTCAAATGTATTTTAATTCACAGAATAAACAAATATATATTTTAACAAATAAAAACCTTATATATTCTGACAGATTATTACCATAAATTAAATACAAAAAAACAACCTTTCAAAGAACTTGTTTTTTATTAAAATTATATTGTTTTAATTTTATCTTTTTCTGTAAGCCAGCTTGATTCTTTTCCATTAAGTAGTTTGCAAGTTTGTTTAAATTGACAATATTGGCATTGCCAATTTTTAGGATAATCAGCTAATCTTTCTGGCATTATATCTTTTTCTACTTTATCTTTTAAGCTATGTAAATCAACCAGCAAACTTTCAACCATCTTTTGATCATAATCAAGTGTAAATTCCTTCATTTCTTGTTGATCTTTATCTATATAGAGCAAAATACCCTTTTTTATATTAAAATAATGCATATATAATTGTATTTGAAATACATTATCTTGTTTTGGTTCTAGCAAAGTTCTAAAAACCATACTATTTATGCTTTTAATATCCAAAACATAATTTTCTTTATCAATACACAAAATAGCGTCCGCCCTACCTGAAATAATTTCTTGAGCTGGAATAGGAATCTCTGTAGTAACTCCAACTCTTAAACGATACAATATATTAAAAATATTTCTATGGATATGTTCTCCATGTTCAAAAATTCTTAAAATTCTAGCATTTAGTCCTTCTCTCTGAACATTTTTTAACTTAAAAAAAACAGCACGCGGGCATTTGCCTGCATCTGTTATATAAAACCTAGTCTGCTCTTTATTCTTTTGATTTTCAGTATAAAATTTATCTATCAATTCTTTAAGCATATGTTACATCTTATCATTTACACAAATATAATCAAGCAAAAAAAGAGCCCCCCACAACAAATTGCCGGGAGGGTTTTTGGTTGAAACGAAGCGAACCGTTAAGGCGATTTATGATTCGTCGCCAAATTCCCCGCGAAGTTCTCGCAAAGCTTGAGCAAAGAAATCCCGTTCTTCTGCCGTGGGTGGCAAATGCAACCTGTTGAGTGGATGGATACTCCTCTTTTCCTCGTCGGGCAAATCGGTGACGCCCTCGGGCAATTCAACTTGCGGAATACGCGGTATCTCACGAGTTTCACCCGAAACAACATCGTGCGTTTTTCCACGTCCACCACAGAAACAGATGAATCTCCCGTGATCATCTTCAGGGAACATCTCCTCTCCGCAAGCGGGACATCGAGGCCCCCTCCCCCCACTTCCAGCAAGAAAATTATCTGTTGCATCCCAGTAACCCATGGTAAAATCTCCACAGAAGAGCTCGCGTAAAAATCCGAACTGCGTCGGAAAACATTTTTCGCGCTTAAATTAAGCTATCAAAATAACAGCAAAAAAGCAACTCTTGAGAATTGCTTTTTTGTTTTAAAATTATCTTTTTGTACTTCGGCTCGCCTTGAGCGCAGTCGAAAGGCTCGCTCATGACGAAACTATCGTTTTGCCCATTGTGGACTCTTTCTTGCACGCTTTAAACCAAATTTCTTTCTCTCTCTCATTCTTGGATCTCTAGTTAAATATCCTGCTTTTCTTAATCTTTTTCTAAAGTTTAAATTAAAATCAACAAGTACTCTTGCTGTACCATGTCTTATAGCTTCAGCTTGAGCTGATCTTCCACCACCCTTAAGAATCACAGAAACTTTAAACTTGTCTAAGCATTTCATTTTATTCATTGAAGCAACTGCTGTCTGTTGGTCGCAAAGTAATTTAAAATATTCTGTATAAGGTTTTCCATTTACCAAGAAAACTTTGTCCCCTCTAGTATATAGTCTAATTCTTGCAACTGCTGTTTTTCTACGCCCTATAGCTTCAAAATATCTATCTGGCTTACCTGGGATTTCTTTGTCTAATTTAAAAGCATCAGCAAAAATTTCATCTGTATCATCTAAAATTTCACTTGAAACTGAAAGAACAATCTTTGGTTCTTCTTTAATTACTTCTACAGCTTCTTTTTTTGGTTTAATTGTTGTTTTTTTTGTTGCTATCATATTATTTTTCAAATCTTAATCTTTTTATTTGCAAAGCTCTTAATTTATTTTTTGTTAACATTCCCATTACTGCCATTCTTAAAATTTCTGAATTACCTTTTTTAATTGATATTTCTTTCATAGTTGCGCTTTTTAATCCTCCATGAAAACCTGTATAATGATGATAAATTTTATCATTAAATTTATTTCCAGTAAATTTTAACTTATTTACATTTTTTATTGTAACAAAATCTCCATCATCTCTGTGCAAAACAAAGCTTGGTTTATTTTTGCCTCTTAAAAGATTAGCAATTTCTACTGCCAGCTTTCCTAAAACTTTTCCATCTGCATCTATTAAATGATTTTCTCTTTTTATTACTTCTTTCATTTTTTTATTATTTTACTAATTCTATTATAGCCATCAAAGCTCCATCAGATGGTCTTGGCCCTAATTTAATTATTCTTGTATAACCACCTTGTCTTTGCAAATATCTTGGAGCAATTTCTTCTACCAACTTCTTTGTTATTTTAGGAGATAAATCCTTAGCAATAATTCTACGATTAGATATTTTATTATCTTTAGCTCTTGTTATAAATTTTTCAGCAGACATTCTAAGTTCTTTTGCTTTTGCTTCTGTTGTTTTAATTTTTTCATGTAAAAAAAGCGAAGTAGCTAAAGTCCTTAAAAGTGCTTCTCTTTGATCTTTTGTTCTTGATAATATTCTACCTCTATTTCTTTTTCTCATATTATTATTCGGCTTTTAATTCTAATCCTAATTTTTTTAATTTCTTTTTTATTTCTGTTATTGCTTTTTCTCCCATTCCTTCTAATTCAGACAGGCTTTTTTCGGATTTTTTCATAATTCCACCAACAGTTTTAATACTATTTGCTGTTAAAGCATTTATTGTTCTTGTTGAAAACTTCAAATCTTCTACAGCGGTTTTGTTTACATCTGAATCTTCCAAAACTTCTTTTACATCTTCTGAGTTTTGCAAAGAAATTCTTGCATCTTGTGGCTTTTTACTTCCAAGAATAATATTAAAATGTTTTAAAAGAATCTCACATGCATCAAAAAATGCTTCTTCTGGAGTCATTGTTCCATCTGTTTCTATTTCTATACTTAATTTGTCAAAATCTGTTCTGTCTCCAACACGCATATTCTCAACTTGAAAATTTACATTTTTTATTGGAGTATAAATTGCATCTAAAGCAATTGTTCCGATATCCATTTTTTTGCCTTTTCTTTGGTCCTTTGGTTCATATCCTATTCCTTTTTCAATTGTAATTTCTACCTCAAATTCTGTTTTCTTATCTGTAATTGTAGCAATATGCATCTCTGGATTTGCTAATTCAATCAATGGAGATTTTTCAAAATCACTTCCTTTTACTTCCCTTTCCCCTTTTACTTTTAAACTTACTTTTTGAGATTCTCCTTCAAAAATTTTAAATCTTAATTTTTTTAAATTTAAAGTGACCATTATCATATCTTCCAAAATTCCTGGCATAGCTGAAAATTCATGCGAAGATCCTTTAATTCTAGCTTCTGTAACTGCAACTCCTGGAAGTGAAGTTAATAAAACACGTCTTAAACTGTTTCCAACTGTAACACCATATCCTGGGTATAAGGCCTCTACTTCAAAAACTGTTTTATTTTTGCCCCTTTGAATTATCTTGGGAGCTAGCGGAAATGAAATCATAATGCTTTTTTAACACTAAAGTCAGAGATCAAAGCTTTTATCACCATGATTTGACCCTCAAGTTTAGTGTCTATTAAAATTAATTTATCTTGAATAAAACTCGAATATTAACGAAATCTCAGCTGGAGGATTTACTTCCAATAAATCTGGATCCCCAATAGCTTTTACTTCCATTTTTTCTTTGTTTAAAGTTAGCCAAACTGGTGCTTCTTTACTTTTTAACAATTCCGCAACATTTTTAAACAAAGGATTTTTTTTCTTTGATTCTTTAACAGAAATTACATCTCCTTTCTTTACATTATAAGATGGGATATTAACAGGCTTTCCATTTACCACAAATTGACCATGAGATACCATTTGCCTAGCTCCAGGCCTTGATTCTGCAAATCCTGATCTAAAAATAACATTGTCAAATCTTTTTTCTAATTCGCGAATAAGTTCAGCAGAAATATTTTCAACTTTACCCATTTTCTTTAAAGCTCTTTGTACATAAGCTTTAAATTGTTTTTCAGATAACCCATACCATTTTTTCAAAGCCTGTTTCTCTAATAAAGATTTTTTATAATCTGACATTGCTCCACCTTTTCTTTTCTTTACTAATCCAGGAGCATTACTATTTCTTGTAAATGCACATTTTCCAGACAAGCAACGAGCTCCTTTTAAAAAGAGTTTTTGTCCTAATCTTCTACAAGTTTTACATTGATCGTAATTCATTTGCTTTTATTTTAAATTTATTACACTCTTCTAATTTTTCTTGCCCTACAACCATTATGAGGTATAGGAGTTACATCTTTAATTGAAACAACATTTAATCCCTGGTTTGTCAGTGTTCGCACGCTAGATTCTCTGCCAGCACCAATACCTGAAATTAAAACATTTAATTTTTCTACACCAATTTTTTTACAAATGTTAGCAATATTTTCAGCAACTCTAGATGCTGCAAATGATGTTGCTTTTTTTGTTCCTTTAAATCCAACTGATCCAGCTGATTTCCAAGCTAAAACCTGACCTCTCATATTTGTAAGAGTTATAATTGTATTGTTATATGAAGAAGATACATAAACCTTTCCTTCAGATATTCTCTGTGTTGTGGCTTTTACAGTGTCTTTTAAAACTGCTTTCTCCACTGTTTCTGTTTCTTTTATTGCTTCTTCTTGATTTTCTTTTGTTAAATGAATTTTTCCCATGATATTTAGAAAATGGAATCCAGAAAATAGAAAGTAGAAATCAAAAATAAAAAATTCTATTTTCTAATTTCTAGCTTCTAGTTTCTAGTTTCTTGTTATGTTGGCGAAGCAGAAGGTTTTCTTCCAGAACCCATTGTTTTTCTAACATTACCTCTTACCGTTCTTGTATTTGTTTTGGTTCTTTGACCTCTTACTGGCAAACCTTTAATATGACGAAGTCCTCGCCATGCCCCAACATCTTTTAATCTTTTGATATTTATCATAACCTGTCTTCTTAAATCTCCTTCAATCTTATAGTTCTTTTCAATTACCTCTTTTAAATTATTAATTTCCTTCTGGTCAAGTTCTCCAGCTTTTTTATTTTCATCTATTTTAACCTCCTTTAAAATTTTCTTACTCAAAGTATTTCCTATTCCATAAATATAGGTTAAAGCTATTACAATTCTTTTATTTTCTGGGATACTTGCTCCCGCAATTCTTGGCATAATATTTAAAATTGTTAATTATCCTTGTCTTTGTTTGTGTTTTGGATTCTTTTTACAAATAACATAAAGCTTGCCATATCTTTTAACAGATTGGCAACCATTACATATTTTTTTTACTGATGGTTTTACTTTCATTTTTTTATTTTAATCTATAAACTATTCTTCCTTTATCCTTATCATAAGGACTCATTTCAATTGTTACTTTGTCACCTGGTAAAATTGTAATTTTGTTCAATCTCATCTTTCCAGATAAAAAACCCATTATCTCTCGCTTGTCATCTAATAATACCTTAAAAAAGGCATTTGGTAAAGCCTCTAGCACCCTGCCTTCGGTTCTTATAGCTTTTTGAGAACTTTGTTGGTTTGAGCTTTGCGAGTTATTTGTATTGTTTATATTTGTATTTTCTGTTTCCATTTATATAATTTATAATGTTAGCAAATTATTTTCTAATAGTCAATAGTTTTATACTTTATAATTACCAAATGCCAGCTTTGATCAAATCTGGGATCAATTTTTCTTGGTCACTTCCTATCATGAGATATTTTTTGTTCTCAAAATCTTCTTTGCAAAGCCACACAAAATCTCTTATTTCTGAAGCTGGTTTTATCTGTCCCGAAACTTTAGCAATATAAATACGTTCTATTGTAGTTCTTTCAGGATGATAAAAACTTGGGTTTGTGTATTCTTTAAAAAATTTACAACTCAAAAGCTCTACTCCCATCTCTTCTTTAAGCTCTCTTTTTAAACAAGCCTCATCTGTCTCTCCTGGCTCAATTCTTCCGCCAGGAGTCCAAAGCTCCTGATACTTACCTAAAACCATAAGCATTTTTTCATCTTGTATTATAACTCCCGCAATTCTAGTCACTGTTTCCATAATTTTTAAATTGATATTTAAATTATTTCCCTACGCCACTTCGTTGTTATAACAGCTTTCACAATACACAATCTCTGGTCTATCCGGTGCATAGCTGGTTTCAATCCCCTTTCCACATTTCGCACAATTACGTTTATGAATAACCATTGAATTAAGACTTTTTATTCTAGCCCGATCTCTGCACAATGGGCACTGCCTTGGAATTGGGAAATTAAATCTTTGCAAAAAAGTAAATTCTGCAGGAATTATTTGATAATTTTTACCACAATCAGTACATTTTATTATTGCCTTTAAAATATCATTTTTTACATCTTTGATATTTTCAGGAATTTGCATTGTTGTATCAATATATTCACGCTTATCTTCATCACTCCAGTTAAACCCCTCGACAACTGCTTGCTCTTTTGTAACAGGAAACCACTCATATACAGTTGCTTCATTATATGCCCAAGGCGAAAGTTCAGCAGGTAACATTTCTCCATATTTATATACACGATCCAATTTATCTTTATAAGGAATCTCATTCATTTGTTTTCTTATTTTTTCGACTGTTGCAAAATATTCTTCTTTACTATATTGCTTGTTTAGAATACAATACTCCCCTTTTCTTACTCCAGCACAACCAAATAAATTTGAAGAATTATGACAACCAAAATAATATTCAATGTCTTGATTCACATAACACCATCCACTGAATTTCACGTTTCTAGAATCCCAGCCACACCAGCAACAATCATACATTAGTTCAGCCTTGTCCCCAAAAAATGACCAATCATAGGAAGTTGCAGAAGGTCCACTCTTTAAAAACTGACAATACTTTAAATCTTCCCCGTTAGAAAATAAATATGAATTACTAACATTTTTAGAATTTGATATATATTCGCCAGAAACATTTACATTTTTTATGCCATGGAAATAACGACGTGGTTGAGTTAAGAAAAATACTTCAACTTGGTTTTGCATATTTTCTAATTCTTCTGGAGTGCTGAACTGAAATTCTTTAAATTTTTTTTGATACTCTTCTTTTGTATATTGCTCATTAAATACACAATAGCTTTTGTTCCTTAAATTAATACAACCAAAACAATCAGAGCAACCAACCAAATCGCGCGAGAACCAAATCGTTCTACAATCAGCACAATCTTGCGAGAAAAATGCTTGATAGCACTTATTTACATTTGTGGAACCATATGATAATTCACTATGATTTGAAAATGAGCAATCAAAAGATTGCTTTATATCAACAACAGTATTTAAATATCCACTATCTTCAGCTCCAGAAACTCGAAAACAAAGATAACAATCTTTGCAATTAGAAGCAGCGCTACAATATTCGCTTCTTGTCATTGTTGAATATGCCGAAGCAAGTGAAGGGTGTGGAATAACAAACATTAATTCATTAAATTGTTCCAAAAAAGGCCTAGACCAATCAATATCTTTTGCATATTGTTTGCTATCCCACTTGTCAGAATGCCAAATATCTTGATGATACACTTTATATGGAGAATCTGCTTTATAAGTACTAATAATCATATCTCCAGTAAAATCACATTTGCGTTTATACAAAATTCTATAACCCTGCCAATTTAATCTACGTTTAAGCCTACACTCTGGGCACCAAGTTGGTGCAGGGACTTTTATTTTTTCATAAAACGCAAAATCATCGATCTCAATTACAAAATCCTTTTTACAATTTTGACAATTTTTTGTTTCTTAATTCATATTTTATTTTTTATTATTTAATACTCTTATATTCTCGAGAATGTCAGAGTGTTATTTACGATGAAATTAAATATTTTTATTTAAATTCTATTTTAAGTTCTCTGCCGAAAACTGAGGCAATTTTTACAAGCATTTCGGTTGTAAAATTCTGCTGACCCGATTCCATTCTTGCCACATTGCTCTGCTTTGTTTTTAGCTTTTTTGCCAGAACCGTTTGAGACATTTTTTTCTTTTTTCTCATTTGCAAAATCTGGTAAGCAACCTCTAATTGTCTGCCATATTCATTATATTGTCTTTTAGATTCGGTGTCTTTTAATTGCTCGTCAAGAAAAGACTGAAAATCCATTTCTTTTCTCATTTTTTGAGTCAAAATTATTTTTTTTGTTTTATTCATAAATTTGTTTGTTGTTTATAACATAATTATAGTTTTGTTCGGCTCTATTTATTTCGTTTATTGGGGTTTTGGTGGTCTTTTTTAAAAACACAAGAAGTAAAATAATATTTTTATTCAAAAAAGTAAAATAAAATATTCTGTGCCTATTTGAAGAAAAATCTACTCTCAATTCTCTAATTTTGCCACTAATGTGTTTAGAATAAGGCTCATCAAGAATACCATTATTTATTCTCAGGAATTCAATATATTTTAAAACTTTGTTCCTTTCTTTTTGTTCTAAATCATAAATATACCTTCTAACATCACTCTTGCCATTCCTAGGATTCAAATAAAATTTTACTTTATATTCTTCATTATTTAAGTATATCATATGTGATATATAGCTGTCAATACTTTTTATAATTACCAAATGCCAGCTTTAATTAAATCTGGGATTAATTTTTCTTGGTCATTGGTTATCATAGGATATTTTTTGTTCTCAAAATCTTCTTTGCAAAGCCACACAAAATCTCTTATTTCTGAAGCCGGTTTTATCTGTCCCGAAACTTTAGCAATGTAAACGCGTTCTATTGTAGTTCTTTCAGGATGATAAAAACTTGGGTTAGTGTATTCTTTAAAAAATTCACAAATCAAAAGTTCTACTCCTATTTCTTCTTTAAGCTCTCTACTTAGACAAACCTCATCTGTTTCTCCTGGCTCAATTTTTCCGCCTGGAGTCCAAAGCTCTTGGTGTTTTTTACCCAAGACCATAAGCATTTTTTCATCTTGTATTATAATTCCCGCAATTCTAGTCACTTTTTCCATAATTTTCCAATTAATATTTAAGTTATTTCCCTTATATGCCTTATTTATTCCATTAAAATAAATTTCACCTTCTGCAATAATTTTTACTATTTTATATTTTCCCTTTGTGAAAACTTTCCCATCCTCTCGATAATGAGTTGCTTCTAAAATAATTATACTAGCAAGCGGTTCTGATAAATTTGCATTACCTTTTGTTTCCAATAACGGCAGTTCTTCCCCGCCAAAATAATATAATCTTTGACCTTCTTTTAAAAAATCATAAACCTCTCCAATTTTCATTGGCTCTGGTATACATTCCTGTTTTTTTCTTTTTCCCGCCATAAATTCAGAAATATTTCTTAAAGCAAGGTCAGGATTAAATTCTACAACAATGCCCATAATTTTATTTTACTTATGTTAACCACGGTTAACCTAATAATTTTTACTATTTATTTATGCCACTTCTTGCTGATAACATTGTTCACAATAAACTATTTCTGGGCGGTCTGACGCGTAACTGGTTTCAATTTCTTTATTACACTTTGCACAGTTGCGTAAAAACAATTTAACCGGATTACGATTTTTTGTGCGCTGATAATGCCTGCAATTAGGACACAATCTTGGCAGCGGTAAATTTTGAGATTTATAAAATTGGAGTTCTTGCGAAATTACCCTAAATGCAGTAGCGCATTGTTCATTACACTGCCCCCTGTGTTCACACTCAATAATTTGTGCAGTAATATCTTCTTTTACATCAAGAATACTGTCTGGTAAATCTTGAGATTTTAATGTAATTTTATAATTTTTTTCTTTAACATCTTTCCACAAAAATCCATTACCTTCTGCGCTCTCCTTTTTCATAGGAAAAAATTCTTGAGCAGAAGTTTCATTATAGCTGAATTGAGAAATTTCTGCTGGGAAAAATTCCCCATATTTATAGATTCGCCCCTTTTTATCTACATAAGGCATTTCATTCATATGAGCAATAATTTTTGGTACCAGTGCCTCATATTCTTCTTTCGTGTATTGCTTGTTTAAAATACAATATTGTTTATTACGCAAACCAAAACAACCAAAAAGATTACTATTATTACCTACGCAATGCATGCTATAACTTATGTTTCTGCCATCAACCACAACATTACCACCAATAACATTATTAATATTCTGTCCTGAAATCAAAGATTCATACACCAAATGTCCATTTTCGCCAAACTGCGTAAAGTCAAAGCACTCTTTATTCCCTCCTAAAATTAACCACATACAATGTTTGCAATTCTCTGATTCTGTTGCGATAAAAGATTTTTCAACATATTTTGAATTAGAAATATAATCCCCGCTAGAATTTAAATTTTTAACCCCATGAATATATTTGTGTGGAAAATTCAACCAAAATTCTGATATTTTTTTCTTAAGATTTTGAACATTAGCATATGAATCTAACTTATATTCACCAACTTTTTTATCATATTCTTCTTTTGAAACTTTTTCATTAAAAATATGGTATTGCTGGTTTCTTAAATTCATGCACCCAAAACAGTTTGAACAACCTGAAAGATTTTTAGAAAACCAAATATTATGTGAATTTTCACAATCTACAGAATAATAAATTTGATAGCATTTATTGCAATTTAAACTTTCATAAGCTAATTCAGTGCCCTCTATCATGGTCACATCAACACAGTCTTTTGAATGCTCGACTTCTTCTGAATACATACAATTCTCATCATAGTCAGAATTGAAAAGATAATAACAGTTTTTAAGTGCATGATTCATATTAGTAAAATTGCTGTTCATAAGAGTAGTAAAATTAACAGACAAATTTCTATGAGGAATTTTACGAATTAATTCAGAAAACTGATTAAAGAATGACTTTGAAAAATCATGTTCTTTTCCGTATTGCATTGGGTCCCACTTATCTGATTGCCAGCATTCACCACAATAATTTTTTATTCCACCACTGAGGTCGTACATAGTTATTGTATCCTTTCCGCACAACTCACATGACCTCTTATAAAGTGCTCTCTCATTTCTAAAGGACAATCTTCTCTGCAGTCTACAATCAGGACAAAAGGTTGGGGCAGGAACTTTCATTTTCTCATAAAATGCAAAATCATCAGACTCAATGACAAAATCTTTTTTACAATTCTGACAATTTTTTGTTTCACTATTCATATTTTGGATTAATAACATTTAGGTTGTCGTACGACAACCTAATATTTTTATTTAATGTTTAATTATAGATTTTAGCTTGTTTAAATCAATATCTTTTTTAAAAATTATAAAATCTCTGCCAAACTTTTGCCCTTTAATAGAACCATTTCCCACTCTCCTAAAAACAGAAATCCTACTAATTCCCAGCAATTTTGCTAATTCTGGTATGGTATAAAAATCTGCATTTTCAATTAAAACTCTATTTCTCATATCTTTGATTTTTATCCAGTCAGGTTAACCATGGTTAACTTAAATTGATTTTAAATATAACCTAACTTTGTGAATAATTCTACAGATGGTGGGGTAAGTTTTAAACTTTTTAAATTTTCTAAATCCTGCCACGCATATTCTTCCAAATCATCATCAAGAGAAACTTCTATTTCATTTGCGTTTTTGTTATCAATCAAAACTTTATAAACAACAAAATTCATATTACACAAAACTTTTCCCCGGTTTCTTTTAAAACTTTTTCTGATTATCCTTTTCCTTGGTCGTCAACCAATTCTGTTTTATAATTTAAAATATCTATTCCTGTTTCCTCTTTCATTTCACGCCGTAAAGCAACTAAATCTATCTCACCAGCATTTACTCCCCCGCCCGGAATATGCCAGCAATAAGCATAAACTCCACCATTATTCGGGTTTTTCTTGCCCAAAAATAATTTTCCATCTTTAGAAAATATCATTGCGCAAACAATTCTCCTGTTTATTTCTCGCATATTCTACTCAAATTTTAGCTCTATGTTAATTTTGTCTTTATTTGTTGGGACTTTCTTAGTCCAAAAAGGCCAAAATGTTACATCTAATCTTTCTACTTGATTTGATAATCTACTTGTTATAATATCTTTAACTTCGGTTTCATTTTTCTGCATTAAAATAGAAAAAAATTCATTTGTATCTATTGGTTGATAAACCAAAGCTCTAAAATCTGAATTTAAAATTATCACACCAGAATTTAAATTAATTGGCTCTGAGATAAAATCTAATTTATAACTTTTTTCTAAAATACTCTTTTGAAAAGCCAAAGCACTTAAACTGTCTTTTGCAAATTTCTCTATATCTTGTCTTTTAAAAGCTAAAGCAGTTGCTTTAACCTTAACTTGATAACTAAAATTTTCAACTGTAGCCCCTACTTTTACTGGGGAGAATGTTTCTGTTACAGTACTTGAAATTGCATTGTCAAACAACACATACTCTAATGGAATTTTATTTCTTAAATCCACCTCTGCTTCTGCCACAACTTTCTTGCTTAATTGGTTTTTAGCATTTATCAAATCAGCTTCTGAAACTTGTTTTACATCAGAAGAATATCCTCCGGTCATTGAACTTGTAGACTCAGCATCAATACTATAATAATAATTCGTACCAGCTAATTTCGGAACCGAAAATTTTGAAGCTTCAATATTATAATCCTTACCTGCTTCTTCAGCTACAACTTTTACATTTATAGATCCTGGCACTACTTTACCACTTTTTAGTGTTCCAGCTGGTATAGTAACTTTTTCTAAGGTCACAAAATATTTTCCAGAATCAGATAAAAAGTGCGTACCAGATTTTAAAGTAAATGCAGATACAGGATTTAACCTATTATAAATTTTGATTGTGCCAGAAGCCTTACCACTACTTTGAGCTGTCCCAGTTGAAGGAAAATCTTGCCATAAGTCTTTTTCAATTTTAAATAATTCTAAAGGTATTTTTTTATTTTCAAGGTCAATAGCAGTTATAGTTGTCTCAGCTGTAATTTTATCATTATAACTCACTGATTCTGTTTTAGGCCAAATAGAAATCTCTGCTTTTTGCATACTAAAATATAAATATCCTGAAAGCATAATTACAAAAATCCCACAACAAACAAGCAAGGCTCTTTTAAATGAAAAATTTAATTTCTTTCTTGTTCCTGCAGGAATTGTGGGCAACTTCTCTAACTCGGTATTTTCTACTTCATTGCTAATATAATCCTGCGATGGTTCTTGCATTACTTCTACTATGCTCTCTGGTTTGATATCTTCCTGATTCGCATTAGAAGCAAAAACTGCCTTTGTTTTAATAATCGGATCTTTTGCAACCTTAATTGCCAAAATCCCAGAATTTTTTGCTGGTTTATCAATCATTTTTATTTCCTCTTTTGGAGGCAAAATATCGTAAATTTTCTTATTCATATAATTTTAAAAAAAATTAATTATACTTTAATCTTTTAACGGAATTTGCAAAACTTGCCACTGGAATATTATGACTAGTTTTAATCTCTCTATTTAATAATTGACTATTTATATTACATAAATCATGCTTTATTTTTAAAGCAATTTGGTATGCAAATTCAACGGGCACAGCATTTCCAATCATTTTATAACCATCAGCTACGTCTCTATATTTAAAAATAAAACTATCTGGAAAAGTTTGTATTCTTGCACATTCTCTAACAGAAAGCCTACGATATAAATTTTCCTTTCCCGGTTCAAAAATTCTTTTATTAAATTCTATAAATTTCATTTTTGGGGCTTGTGGGTGTATTGGGGCGTGTCTGCCTCCTGCTTGTATTGTAAAAGATGGCTCATCCCAACTTCTAACTCTGTTTCTAGACATATACATAGTTGAAAAACCACCATTCATATATTCATGATTTGCCATAAATAAATCTTTTGGGTCATTAGCCTTATTAAATGGTTTTGCGGGTTTAGCTAATCTCAAATTAAAAATAGCATCTTTTAAAACTGGTTTTTTATATAATGGTTTTGGAAATTCAAAATATTTTCCTACTTTTGTTTTATGATACCCAATTATAATTATTCTCCACCTATCTTGTGGAACACCAAAATCATTTGCATTCAAAAGTTGATATTTAACATTATATCCAATATCTTCAAATTGCTTAATTATTTTATTAAAAGCTTCACTGTGCCTAGGCGAAAGTATTCCAGAAACATTTTCTGCTAAAAAGAAAAGTGGCTGCTTCTCTTTTAAAATTCTTATGTATTCAAAAAATAATTGACCTCTTTTATCATTAATCCCTCTGTTCGCCCCTGCCTCACTCCAACTTTGACATGGAGGACCTCCAATAATTCCATCAGCAAAAGGAATTTCAGATTCAGGTACGTCTACTATACTTCTTTTATCTAGTTTTGACTTCGGAAAATTGAGTTCAAATGTTTCCCAAATTGAATTATCAAATTCATTGGCCCAGTCAACACTAAAACCAGCTTTTTCAAAACCTAAATCTAGCCCCCCTGCCCCCGTAAATAAAGAAACTAATTTCATAATTATTATTGGTTGAAATTTAATGTATTTCTAAATAATTTTTTAGGTGCCATTAAGAGGTTGACATCAAATTTTAATGATGATTCGACCCTAGAACTAGCATTATGAATACGAAAAGAGAGCATCCAGTTGTTATTCATCTTTACTATTACCGTTGTATTACTATCTAATTTAAAATCAATACTAATAATCTTTGTTGGTAATGGCACTTTTGGAGTTTTATACTTAGGAAAAATATTCTTGAAAGGCAAGTTCAGCGTTCCATATAAATTATATGCGTGTATCTCAATGTCATTTCTTCTTTTAACAACCTTATAAAAATCTTTATTGCCCACAAGATATATAATAAGATTAGATGCAACTTTTGTCGGATTAATCTCATAAATCATCTTTAACTCCTTAATAAAAGCTTTTAAAATAGGAACATAAACCGTTGAATGATAATCACCAAGCTCGCTCCATTTTTTCTTTGCATTGCTCTTTTTTTTAATTTCTTCAAGATTTTTAAAAATTGGATTTATAATATCAAAATATTCCTTAGAGGATTTAATTCCGAGCCACTTTTCACCAAAATCAATTTTTGAAGACAGTCGAGAATGTTTTACCGCTTCATGATTATTTTTTGCAGAAACGCCAATTTCCCATTTTTGTAATGCACGTATTACCAAGACATCCCTTACGTCACCCAATTTCCCATAAGAATCTGGAAGGATTTCAAGTTGTAAGATATCATTTTTACTAATACCGTTAGAAAGTCGTGGCTCTATATCCATCAAAAAATTAACTGCAAAACTTGCACTAAGCAAATAATCACTTTTTATATTTTTATTAACATTTTCAAAACAACCTTTTGCAATTTTATAAGATGAGTTTTTAACGATTTCAACACTGGTCTTATTCTTTAATTTCTCCCAAAATTCGAAAAGAAGGGCATACTCAAATGCTTTTCCTGTGGTCATTTGCTTTGATGCTGTCGTAGTCATAGTTTTCTTCTTTTTATAATTAATATACTTTCATTTACACAATTGCGAATAATTATCTCTGGGATAACGTTCGGGGAAATCCGATTAGTTTATTATAACACTATTATTGCAATATTGCTTTTATACGACGAACACCAGCTGATGATGATTCTTCTTTAATTATTTTAAATTTACCCATGGTTCCTGTATGCTCCACATGAGGACCTCCACAAATTTCTTTACTAATGTTTTGCTCACCTTCTCCTATAAAATAAACTTTTACGCGCTCGCCATATTTATGCTCAAAAACTCCTGTGGCATTTATTTCTTTTGCATCATCCAAAGTCATCTCTTTGCAAATCACAGGTAAATCTTTTAAAATTGCTTCATTTACAAAATCTTCTACTTGTTTTAATTGATCTTGTGTCAATTTATCTTTCCAAGCAAAATCAAATCTTACTCTTTCTGATGTGATATTACTTCCTTTTTGCGAAACACTATCTTGCAAAAATTTACGCAATCCAGCAAGCATCAAATGAGCAGATGTATGTAATTTGGTTGTTTGTTCTGAAGCATCTGCTAATCCCCCTTTAAATGTTCCAGCTGAAGCTGTTCTTGAAAGTTCCTGGTGCTTTTCTGATTCTTTTTTAAATTCTTCCATATCAATTTTCAATCCTTTTTCAAAAGCTAACTCTTCTGTCATTTCAATTGGAAAACCATATGTTTGATAAAGTAAAAATGCATCTTTACCAGAAATGATATTTTGAGAGCTTAAACTACTAAATTCTTTTAAACCTTTCTCTATTGTATTTTCAAATTTTATCTCTTCTGCTGATAAACAATCCATAATAAAATCTTTATTATTTTGAATTTCAACATAAATATCTTTATAATCAGAAATAATTATTTCAGCTAATTTCGTTTGCCATAAATATTCGTTAATGCCTAATTGCTTGCCAAATCTTATGGCCCTTCGAATTAATCTACGTACAATATATCCTTGCCCTAAATTACTTGGAGTGATTCCCCTGTTATCTCCCATTATAAATGTAACTGCCTTTAAATGATCAGCTATGATTTGAAAAGACTTTTTATCATCACTATATTTCTTATTAGATAATTCTTCTATTTTTTTTATAATATTTAAATATAAATCTGTTTGAAAAACATCTTCTGTATTTTGACTTGCCATTGTTATTCTTTCTAGTCCTCCACCAAAATCAACATTTTGCTGAGTTAATTTTTCAAATCCATTTTCAGTCTTTTTGTATTCCATAAATACACTGTTTCCAATTTCAATAAACCTTCCACAATCACAGTTAATATGACAAGGCAAATCTTTCCACTCAGAATTATCATGTTTCTTAAGGTCTACCCCAAAATCATAAAATATTTCACTATCTGGTCCACCAATTTCACCAATAGGCATTTTAGCTGGAATGCCGGATCTAGACCACCAGTTTTTCTCTACTGGATAATAAAAAATTCTTCCACCTTGCATACCATCTTTTTCAGAAAAATTTACATCTTTTGCATCAATACCATATTTTTTAAAAATATCTTTTAATATATCAACTGACTCAGAATCTTTAGTAACTTTAATTGATTCCTCTCCTCTAAAAACTGTAGCATAAAGATTATTTACATTTAAACCAACTTCCTCTACTAAAAAAGAATAAATCCAGTGCAATTGCTCTTTTTTAAAATAATCCCCTAAAGACCAGTTCCCTAGCATTTCAAAAAAAGTACCATGCCTTCCATCACCCACCTCTTCAATATCTACAACTCTAAAAGATTTTTGAGAATCACAAATTCTAGTTCCTAATGGGTGCTTTTCTCCCATTAAATATGGCACCATAGGTTGCATTCCAGAGCTGGTAAATAAAGTTGTAGAATCGTTTTCTGGAATCAAAGAAGCGCTAGGAATTATTGCATGTCCCTGTTTTTTAAAAAAGTCTAGATATTTTTGCCTTAATTCTGATGATTGCATATTTAGTTATTTTACACCAAAAATTTTATCTATGCAAATAAATTTTTATGCATGTAAAGGCTAAATAGAAATGTCATACCTGCTGGCAAAGTAGAAATGTCATACCTTGCCGGATTTTTTTTGTTTTTTACTTTTTCTCAGCTAATAATATTGGCTGATTTTTATTGATTAAAAATTTT
>Ga0208373_1000684_pt1 | contig 54590 bp, 49 predicted proteins | sample RifOxyC2_FD_184036 | JGI IMG/M metagenome (GOLD analysis project Ga0208373, IMG submission 184036) | Soil microbial communities from Rifle, Colorado - Rifle Oxygen_injection C2 (SPAdes) | ecosystem: Environmental > Terrestrial > Deep subsurface > Rock core/Sediment | place: Rifle, Colorado...
GCGTGGCTTTTTGAGTTTGGAATACATGGTGAAAGGCTGGGTTGCGGCTCGTTCACATTTTAGTAATTTGTCGGAGAATATAAAATCCTTTTCTCATTACCCCTAGACTTGTGGGTAATGATAAGCCTACGAGGAAGGGTCAGGGTAGGTGTATAAAACAAAAAAATCTGCGAAATCAGATTAATCAGCTTAATCCAAGTTCAGACAATTTGCGAACTTTGCGTGAACTGCTTCCCCCAACTTCCTTTCCCCCAATCCCCATACCCTTTCAAAATCATTTCTATCTAAATAAAAAATTTGAAATTATAATAAATTTAGTTATATTTTGTCTTTTAAAAATAAATTTTTTCTAATTAAGAATTAGTAATATATTTAATCTCATATTTTCTTAACACTTTTTTCGGGGGTAAAAGTGATGAATACAACTGGAACAATTGAAAAAGAAAAAAAACAATTATTAGAGGAATCAAAAGAATATTTAGGTAATGATTATTTAAATTGGCTTGATTCCGTTCTACAGGAATTCTTAAATAATGAGGATGTTGAAAAAGAAACTCAACAATATAACATTTATACTACTTCAGTAGGTGCATTTTATGCCTGCCCGGAATGAAATTCAAGAAGAAATATATAAAGCCAAAGCAACTGCACAGGATCAAATTCGCCGAAAATATATAAAAAATTTATCTGATTATACTCATAGAGATGTTATTGTATATATTACTGCTTATACAACAATAAAAATGATGAATGTTCCACCGAATTTGGTTGCTATTCAGGATAATGATATTCATGGGTTTATGTCTGCGCTACATGGATTAAAAAGTGATAATTTAGATTTAGTCATTCATAGCCCGGGTGGTTCAGCTGAAACTACAATACAAATTGTAAACTATTTAAGGAAAAAATATAAGCATATTAGAGTTATTATACCTCAAAGTGGTATGTCTGCAGCTACAATGTTAGCCTGTGCCAGTAATGAAATAATAATGTCAAAACATTCTGCTATTGGTCCAATTGATCCGCAAATTACTTTTCCAACTCCAAGTGGCTTGTTTACTGCTCCTGCTCATTCATTAATTAAAGAATTTGAAAAGGCTAAAGAAGAAATTCTTAAAAATAGAGATATTGCTCCTCTATGGATTAAAAAATTTGAAAATTTACCTCATGGAATTCTTGATATTTGTAAAAATAGTATAGAATTATCTAAAGAAACAGTTATTCAATGGTTAACTTCGTTTATGTTCGAAAATGAAGTAGATGCACAAGAAAAAGCCAAAACAATTGGGGAATGGTTAGGTAATCCTGATAATCATAAATCACATGGTAAACCAATTCCGTATGATGATCCTGATTTGAAATTTTTAAAAATTAAATTATTAGAAGACGACCAGGAACTTCAAGAACATGTCCTGTCTGTATTCCATTCATCTATTCTCACAATTGAAGTTACCAATTGCATAAAGATTATAGAAAATCAAAACGGTAATGGTTTATATATTAATTTCGAGAAGAAATAAATATTTATAATTTAAAAAAATTACTTGAAGAGCCAAATTGGCACTACAAGATGATAGCAACTCACTCCGTTTAATCCGCGGCAAAGACTTTTTCCCATAATAAATTTCATATATCCTTTTTTCCTTCTCCCCCCGGGAGAAGGGCAGGGTTGAGGGCTTCTCCCTCTCCGCCTCTCTGCGTCCCTGCGGCTCTGCGTGAACCCAAAATTTCCCTTCCTATGAGGAATGGCAGTGTATAAGTAATGCCCCCTTTTTTAAGGGGGAACTTTTTTCGGACAACAATAATAATGAATGTTATTTGATTACGTTTATCTATTTTGTAAATTTAATTATATAATTTTTCATTTGTTATGGCTAAAAGAAGACAAGAAAAAATATTAATCAAAGAACAGGCAATAGCAGAGGCTAAACGATACCTCGCAAATGCCAAAGAGACTATAGCTAAAAGCCCGATTGACCCGTAAGGAAAAATCTATGAAGATTCCAAATATGTCAGTGAGGGTTCAGCAATAGCATACCTTGCCGCACTGAAAGCGATAGATGGCTGGCTATTAGGCCGGGGTATTTCAAATGATAAACTTCCAAAATCAATTGAAGAATATTGGGCAATCCGGAAACATATTCCTCATAATGGTAAATTTACTGCTGATTTAACAATTGCTTATCAAAATCTACATATTGGTGCTTATAATCATGGACAAGTTGATATTAACATAATAAAAAACGGATTAAAAGCAGTTAAAGAAATAATTTCTATTCTAGAGAAATAATTTCCTAAAAACCCATTATTTCCAAAATTAATTTTTATATTTTATTCCGCCTGTTTGACCATCACAAGGAGCATCTTGAATTTTTTATTAGCCTTAACTGCATGTGGTATTCCCCCGGGCATGATGATTACATCACCGTTTTGGAGTTGATGCGGTTCTCCCCCGATTGTAATTTCAGCTTCGCCGTCAATAACATGAACAAAAGCATCATAAGGAGTTGTATGTTCGCTCAGGCTCTGTCCTTCGAAGAAGGAGAATAAAGTAACAGTGCCGGCTTTTTTGTTAATTAAGGTTCTGCTGACAACAGCACCCGGTTGATATGATATTAATTCATTAATATTTGACTGACTGCCAATAATATTATCATTCTCATTGCTCATAAGTACCTCAAAATAAAAAAAGGCTGGCAAACAACTGTTGCAAAATCTCATTCAAAGGGAGTGTGCATATATGAAATCGTGCAAAAAAAACAGCTACTATACCAGCCTAATGATTATAAACGAAATAACAAGCTTTCAATTTTCAAATATAATAGATTTCCAAATAATAGTAACTTTTAAATCCAATAACATACTTCTTTTTACAAATATTTTTTTTTCAGTGAACTTTTATAACAGACATATAAATCTGATATTAAAATTATCATAATTCTTTTACATTTTCAAATATATTTTGGATTTGGACAAAAAAATCCTGATTTACCTTGCTTTATATGAATACAATAATTAAATTAGAATTTTGGTAGTTCTTTCTGACAATTATTCTTAGATGGTTACACAATGACAGTGATATTTTCAAAGAAGTGCGAGTTAGCCTTGCAAGCTGTCTTGTACTTATCGGTATTTAATGACAAAACCTATTTTACGGCAACCGACATCTCGAAAAGATTAAATATACCGAAGGAATTTCTTGCGAAAATCCTTCAGTCGCTTGCTGTGCATAGTATCGTTATATCAAAAAAGGGAAAAACCGGGGGTTTCACTCTCGGCAAACCACTGAATGAAATTCGCTTGATTGATATTGTGATTGCAATTGACGGTTTGGAGATTTTTCACAAATGTGTTCTTGGCTTTAAGGGTTGTACTGTCGAAAAGCCTTGTCCTCTACATGAAAAATGGGGCAAGCTTCGCGACCTTGTTTATAAAATGCTTAGCGAAGAAACATTGCTTGAAATAAGGGACAAGTCCGTTGAAAAAATCAAAAGCATTCATTCTATTAATAATGATGCATTGGTTTTAGCACAATCATTTCAAAAGAGGAGATTGAATTAAATGCACCCGAAGTCTTTTTTCGGCAGGCTTTCTCCTCCACCTGCGTGGAGAGTGCCTGTTATATTAATACTCGGAATAGCCTGCGGATTGTTACTGCAAATTTTTTATGTATCAAATGCCCTGTCGTACTTATCTGACGAGCCTGAAGCCTGTGTAAACTGCCATGTTATGAGTTCCCACTTTGCTACATGGGAACACAGCAGTCACAGAAGAGTGACAACATGCAATGACTGTCATGTGCCTCACGATAATATTATCAGAGAGTATTATTTTCATGCTATGGATGGCCTTCGCCATTCGACGATTTTTACTTTAAGGGCTGAGCCTCAAGTCCTTTTAATAAAAGAAGCAGGTAAAGCGGCAGTGCAGCAAAATTGCCTGAGATGCCATATAAACCAGGTTAATCCCGTGTCGGCAGCGAATGTTAATGGTGAAAATTATAAATTAGGTTATGGCAAGCCCTGCTGGGAATGTCACCGTGAAGTTCCTCACGGAAGATATAATAGCCAGGCTTCTACGCCTTATGCCCGTGTTCCTGTGAAAAGAATTGTGGTTTCTGATTAAATTCAGAATAATGAAATATTCGTATTAAAATAAATTCAGAGGACGGTTATGTCAATTCAGGAAAGAATTCAAAAAAAGCCATGGCTTGGATGGCTATTGTTTTTTGTTACTGTAATCATTGTTTTTCTCATAGGATTATTTTCTGCTTCCATTGTCGAACGAAGAGGAGAATCAGTTGCAAAGTTACTGGCAGTTAAGGATATTGCAGAGTGGGAGCCGCGAAACGAGGTTTGGGGTGAGAATTATCCACGCGAATACGAATCATACCTGAAAACTCTCGATACAAATTTTATGAGCAAGTACTGTGGTTCGACGATGATTAATTATCTTGATGAATATCCAAACCTGGTTATCATGTGGTCAGGTTATTCTTTTTCCAAAGAGTACAATCAGGGACGCGGGCATGCTCATGCAATTAATGATGAAAGGATGACTCTGAGAACAGGGGGAGTAATGGAAAGTCCTCAACCTGCTACATGCTGGTCATGCAAAAGCACCGATGTTCCGAGAATGATGGCAAAACTTGGTGCGGAAAATTTTTACAAAGAGAAATGGATAAACATGGGCCCTGAAATCGTTAATCCTATAGGATGCCAGGACTGCCACGACCCAAAGACGATGAACCTGCGAATCACAAGGCCTGCTCTGCTCGAAGCACTCGGAAGGCTTGGGAAGAAAATTGAAAATGTAACGCATAATGAAATGCGTTCTCTTGTTTGTGCTCAATGCCATGTAGAATACTATTTCAAAAAACCGGATTCTTATTTGGCTTTCCCTTGGGATAAAGGATTCAGTGCCGATTCGATGGAAAGTTATTACGATGAACTTCATTTTTACGATTGGGTACATAAGCTGAGCAAAGCACCAATGCTGAAGGCACAGCATCCGGATTATGAGTTATATATGACCGGGGTTCATGCCCAGAGGGGTGTATCCTGCCCGGACTGCCATATGCCATATAAGGTGGAAGGAGGTATAAAATTTACTGACCATCATATTCAGAGTCCCTTGAATAATGTGTCTAATTCATGCCAGGTTTGCCATCGCGAAAGTGAAGAACAGTTGCTCAAAGATGTATATGAAAGACAGGACAAGGTTCTCGAAATAAGGCAAATGGCAGAGGAATCTATAACTGCGGCTCATCTCGAATCAGAAGTAGCATGGAAGAGCGGTGCAACTGAAGAAATGATGAAGCCCGTTCTCGATTTGCTTAGAAGTGCTCAATGGCGCTGGGATTGGGTTGCCGCTGCCAATAGTGTCGGATTTCATTCTCCTGTCGAAGCCCTGAGAGTTCTGGGTACATCAATTCAAAGAGCAGAAAAGGCCCGCGGCATTCTTCAATTAATTTTCTACAAACTGAATGTTGCACTGCCCGTCAAAATTCCTGATGTTTCTACAAAAGATAAAGCACAGAAATACATAGGCTTGGACATGCAGGTACTAAGAAAAGACAAAGAGGAATTCATCAAAACAATCCTTATTGAATGGGATAAGAAAGCAAAAGCAAGACAGGGAACATTGAAAAAATATTAAACAATGGTTGTTACCTAATGAATGCAAAGGGTACTTTACAAAAATATTTGCAATTATTAAATAGCTGATTGTAACGAGAGATTTATTTTTTTTGTATTTTGCATTTTAAATTAAAATAAATTTAAGAGCCTGAAAAATGAAAAAGTACAATTTGTGTATTTATGGAGCGGTATTGATTCTGCTTAATTCATTATGTACCGCACAAAACGGAATTCTCGATTCACTCGAATTCAATCGTCTGAAGGGCTATAAATCGCTGAGTGAAGCGTTTAAGTCTCCTCTTGACGTTATCAGGCTCGACCTTAAAGACAGCAAACTGTCAATACTACCGGATAGTATTGATAAATTCAAAAATCTCAAATATCTTGATTTAAGATGGAACGAACTCGCATTCTTGCCAAATTCAATCGGCAATTTATCGAATCTTGTAACACTTGATTTAGGTTACAACCATCTAAAGACTTTACCTGAAAGCATTGGTAATTTGAAAAAGCTCGTCAGTCTCGAGATTGGAGATAATAAGCTGGTAGCAATTCCAAAAACGATTGGTGAACTCGAGAATCTCAGAACCCTCGATTTAATTAAGAATTTGTTAATCGAACTCCCGGCAAGTATTGGCAATCTGAAAAACCTGCATACCCTCGATTTGAGCGTAAATCCAATGCTGAATATTAAGTCTGCAATTGAAAAAATTTCACGCCTCAACGAGCTGAATACCCTGAACCTCAGGTCCAACAGTATTTTTGAGCTGCCGGAAAACATAGGTACTATGATAAATCTCAAGTCATTGTACATATCAGACAATAATATAAAATCTCTCCCATCTGCAATCGGTGACCTAAGAAACTTGCAGGACCTCGATTTATCCTCAAATCAATTATCTGTCCTGCCTGAGTCAATTGGAAAGTTGTCAAATCTTGTCGAACTGAACCTGCACTCGAACAATCTTAAAGCGCTTCCCAACAGTTTTTCGAAGCTGTCAAATCTTCATACATTGGCAATCGGAGATAATATCGAGCTTAACCTAAACGAGGTTTTTAATATTATATCGAAAATTCATTCACTGCAGGAACTGGATTTATATTCAAACGATTTGACGACTCTTCCCGAAAGCATTGGGAAACTTAAGGGCTTGCATACACTTGTCCTCGATTTCAATCAGATACAAAAGCTTCCTTCTTCAATTAAGGAGTTGAAAGGCTTGCATACACTGGGCTTAAGCGGCAATCCAAACATCAATCTCGATGATACTTTCATTAAGTTAAAATCTCTTCCTAATCTAAATTCCCTGGTTTTGGGATTCAATCAATTGACTTCATTGCCCTTAAGCATAGCTTTGCTCGATAATATTAAATCAATCAGCCTGAATGATAATATGCTAACTACATTGCCTGAGGAATTCGGGAACCTGTATAACCTGGAAGAACTCAAGCTCAGCAGGAATCAAATTAATTATTTACCAAATTCAATCGGTAACCTGAGAAGGCTGAAGACTATGGACCTAAGCTGGAACAAGCTTGCATCGCTGCCTGAAAGTATGAAGAAGCTTCAGAACCTCGAGACACTCGACCTGATGCGCAATTCACTCACCCGTGTACCCGATGGAATCGGTGACCTGAAATCGCTTAAGTCACTCGTACTGATGAAAAACGATTTAAAAGAAATTCCCGAAGCTTTGGGCAGACTGCGGAATCTCCAGTCACTCGTGCTTACCGACAGCGACTTCACACCTGCAGAAAAGAAAAAAATCGAAAGCTTTCTGCTGCCCGGCAGAGTTTTCTGGTGGTGAGAATTCAATTTCGAATTACGAATTTTTTAGAATTAAGTTTTGAGTTTTGAGTGTTATGTGTTTAATGATGGGAATAATTTTTTTAACATAAAGAAACACAAAGGGAAGACATGAATGGCAAAAAGAATGTTATCCTGTGCTGATTGATGTGCCGCATTTTTTTTAATGGGGTTTGGGGGTTTCCTTGTTAATATCCACACTCAACCTTCACTCAACACCCAACACATAAAACATAAAATTCAGCATTTTAATTATATAACCACCATTCAAAATTTCTCCGTGCAACTCCGTGCAAAACTCAGTGCGACTCTGTGAAACTAATATTTATTCCCTACGGGAAAATATGGCTATTGTGATTCATTATGTTACTGATATGTAATCACTACGTTATAAATTTGTTATACTATTTCCCAATTCCCATTTCCCCTTTCCAAATTGTTAATTGCTAATTGTTAATTCTTTCAGCAATTCGTAATTGATTAAACTCTTCCCGGATTAAGCGTCATTATGAATTTCATAATTTCACTTTCGAAGCCCTGGAGTGCATATTTGGCAACCATGACGATTAAAGCAGATGATGCAAACAACACAAGCAAACCGATAGCTATTTTCAATTGGAAGCTGAGTATGAATATGTTAGTTTGAGGTGCAACTCTTGCAAGCAGTGCAAGAGCAAGATTAGTGAGAAAGATTGCAACAATCACAGGAGCCGCCATCTTGATTCCAACGACAAGCACAACTGTTGCCACTTTAATTAGCATTGTTACAGTAGATTCGGTAATAGCAAATGTTGTGATTGGCACAGCCCTGACACTTGCATAAATACCTTCGATAAGAAAATGATGCCCGTTAATAAAAAGAAAAAGCATAATGACAATCATTTCCTTAAATTCACCGACAATGGTGGGAGTGTCAGCATCCACATTGAACAGCATAGCTGTATGAAAACCGAGGTCGAAGTCAACAAAAGCCCCTGCTGTCCTTGCTCCCCAGAATACTGCATTAGCAACCCAACCAATGGCAACGCCGAGGAAAAACTCCTTCATCACGAGTAAAATCATATACCAGAGATGAAATTCAATTTGAGGTTGTTCGGTCCAAAAAGCTGTTGTAATGGAAAAAGCAAGTAATACTCCGAGAAACACTTTCACCTGGTTCGGAATAGACCTACTGCGGAAGAAAGGGCTTGCGGCAACAAAACCCATAATTCTTATGAACAGGAGAGTGCCGATAATAAGCTTGCCGGTCAGTATATCCATTGATGAAGAATCAGGCATTTATCTCATCCTCATTTGAGATTTGGTATCATGTTGATTAACTCGATTGTAAACGTCTTCAGACTGCTAATCATAAAAGGAAGAATCAGCACAGTTACGATGAAGACAGTCAGCAGTTTTGGTACAAATGTCAATGTCTGTTCCGATATTGATGTAGCAGCCTGGAAGATTGATATTACCAAGCCGACAATCAAAGATGCCAGCAGAAGCGGCCCGCTGACAATAAGCACATAGTAAAATGCTTCGCGTACAATCTGTAATATTAGCTGGTCTGTCATAATTTAATCAATTCACAATTCACAATTAATAATTAACAATTATTTTCAATTTTTCTATTTCAATAAACCTTAAATTTATAATTTAGTTTTTTAGCTGTTTAGGCTGCAGGCATTTTACTATTTAGCTAACGGCCCAACAGTCTATTACCTAATTTTTTTCAATCATTCAAAACTCAACATTCAAAACTTAAAACTAATTCCTATTTCCCAACTCCCAATTGTTAATTGTGAATTGTAAATTATTAATTGATTACGGCGTAATTATACTTCTCATCATTGAATCAATCACAAGATACCAGCCGTCAACAAGTATGAACAACAGTATTTTAATCGGCATAGAAATCAACTGTGGCGGCAGAAGGAACATACCCAGCGACATCAATGTGCTGGCAATAATCATATCCAGCACAAGGAATGGAACGAAGAGCAGGAATCCAATCTGAAAAGCGATTCTCAGCTCGCTGATTGTGAATGACGGAATAATTGTCCAGGTCGAAACCTCTTTTATGTCCTTTGGCTTTTCTCCGCCGTTCAGCTTCAGGAACAAACCGAGGTCTTCCTCGCGTGTATGCTTAAGCATGAACTCCCTGAATGGCTGAACAACGTTGTCCAAAGCCTGCTGTTGTGTGATTTCTTCCCGCATATAAGGCTGAATGCCTTCGCGGTTTGCCTTATCCAAAGCAGGCTGCATCACGAAAAATGTAAGGAACAGTGCAAGCCCGGTCAGTACCTGAGCAGGTGGAGTTGTAGTCGTTCCAATAGCCTGTTTCAAGAAATGAAACACAATTATAATACGTGTGAAGCAAGTCATCATCACAAGAATCGAAGGAGCGAGAGCCAGAACCGTGATGATAGCAAGAATCTGCAAAGTCATAACAAGGTCGTTCCCGCTTTCGGTTTTGTCAACTGAAAGAGACACTTTCGGAATGCTGATATTTGTCGGTGCCGGCTGTTGAGCCTGAAGCACAACAGATGACAATAACAAGAGCAGAAAAGCTGTTATGAATATTTTCTGTAACTTTTTATATTTCATCCGCTTGAACGATTATTTTCTTAACTGATTATAGGAGGTGTTAAAATCCCCCTGAATCCCCCTTTTTCAAAGGGGGAAAGAATAATCGAAAAAGCATATGACAATAGATGTGCCAGAAGATATGATAATTATAAACATAGAGTAGTACTGCATTTACTAATAAAACGCTTTTTATCAATGTACAATTATCTTTATATTTGTGTAGAATATAAGCCATTTGTTCAAATTCGGTCAAATATTAGGAAGTAAGTTAAAATAGTATTTACATGTATAAATTTGGTTTGTCTTGAGCTAATAAAATAACTTATATTCTATTAGCAGTGATTTGTGATGATATTCATTATTTTCCTTTTTATTCTGCTGTGGAAAAATATGTATAACATAAAGAAAGTAAAAAAAATTTAATTTATTATTTGGATTTAAACATAATTCATTTTTTTTTAAAAACTGAATCATCATTCATATCTAATTCGATGTAAAAAAGTGGAAAGTATCAAATTATTTATTTGATTCGCTTTGATCATGTTTATTAATCATTTTTTTGTAATTATGGCTGTTAATTTTACCCATATCAATAATTATATCAGATGAATCCCATAATTCTTGATAATAACTACTAAATAAATCAATCATAAGCTGGGGCGGTGATTGAATCAAAATATCTCTTTGTTTCCCTGGTTGCAAAGTTATAGGATACATTAAAAAAATTTCAGAATTATCGTAAAGTTGGACACTCAATGGCTTAATATCATCTCGTTTAATATAGAATATTGAGAGACTATAGTTAGGAAAATTATTATGTAACTCAACAAGTTGCCTTATCCATGGAAAATTAAAATTTGAAAATAATACTATTCTTCTTACTAGCACACTTATTTTCTTTTTTTCAAGCTGAAGAATGTTATTAAAATAATCTTTTTTCTCTTTCGGAGAATCAGCTGGAGGATGTGTATGAAAATAACAAGTATAAATTCTATTATTTGCAATAGATGATGATTGAAAAATTCTATTATACATTTCTGAGCCAGTTAGTAAAAATATCCTAGCTTCGTGAGAATTTATATATTCTCGTTCAAAAGCACGTACTTGTTCAACAATACTTTCTGCTTGTATTGAAGAAAAGTGAAAAACAAGATTCATTACCAATAAAATAACTAGGGCAAGTAAGCCAATCTCAATACGTATTAATAGCCCTTCCTCGAATAGATGATAAAACTTAGATAATACCTCTACTGATATTAATAGTAATACACCAATAATTGTTATAAATGTTAATGATTTAGTTTTCGTCATGTAATTTCCTTTCCTATAACTAATACATCAATTCCTGGTTTATATGGTTCTTGCAATATTCCTTCTGGTTTATATCCTAAATTAATTGCATTTTGAATAGTAAAAGATTGAAGTATTGGAATGTGAATATAAGATTTGCGACTTAAGAATTCGATAAAACTTTTTGAAGCATATTCTAAAAGTTTCTGGAAACATACAAGGTTATTTTGATTTAAAATGAATGGGCTACATTTAGTAGCTCCACCTCGTTTAGGTGTAACAATTATGATACCAATTGGAATCTCGTTTTGTAATGCAATACCAACTTTTTTACACTTTCTTGAAATATCCAAATTTTGTTTCATACCATTAATTAATCCATTAATAAATTCATTGTTTATATCATCATACCAAGGAGATAGAAGTAAATGTACTATTTCTTGTAAATTTTTATAATCAAGCTCATTACCATTCAAAATTCTAATTGAATTTGTATTTATATTTACAAAAGGTTGAAAAAGTTTTGGAATATTTGGTTTTATTAATTTTCCAAATACAAGTTCATTTTTCCCATTCCCATATTGATTTAATAGATGAGCTTCAATACGATAACCCGCTCTAATATTACTTTTTATTCCGGCATAGTTTGTTTCTGGTACGGTACAATAAAATTTTCTTATATTTGGGTATTTTAATTCTACAAGTAATTTAAGTTTTGTACCTAGCCCTAATCCTCTTTTATCTGGCAATAATACAGTTGGTCCAAATTTAAGACTTCCTCCTCGTTTTAATGTAGAAACAGTAAATCCAATAATTTTTTTATCTTGATGAAATGTCCAAATATCTTTCTTTTGAGTAAAATAACCAAAATTATCAAATCCATGTTTATTAACATCTAATAATCTATTAAAATAACCTTCACATCCATCATAATACGGAACAATATCTGTTTCATATAAATATCTGAATATTTTTTCTTCTTTGATATTAGTAATTGGTTTAATAAAAAGTGAAGATTCTGCTCGAGAAATCATTTTTGAATTTAGAGAATTATTTATAAAACTTTTTCTTGGTAAGTTATTAAGATATTTTATCACCAGTGAATTCTCATCAATTTGTAAATAAGACCATGGATAATGAGGAAAAGAAAAATTCTGATCAATTTTTTTAATTTGATCTATTGTTACAGGATTTTTTAGCAGTTCCACTCTTTCAATGGATAGAGCTATTCCATACTTGATTCCTGTTCCATAATATTTAAAAAATCTTTCTTGTGTTGTAGCTAATACACCAACTTTATCCCAAAGTTCATTAATTGGTAATTTAAAATAATTTTCAAAATAAAAGCATCCTCTAATAGCATGAATATCACCAGTATTATCTTTGGTTTCATAGAGATATACATTACCAGTTTCAGGAGGAATAGATTTTCGTAATTCAAATTTTTTTATTCCTGAATAAATTCTTTGAGCTGGTTCAGGTTTTATGGGCATCATTAAAGTCATATAAATTTATATTTTATGTTAATAATTTTGATATTATTTTTATAAATTTAAAATGTTAACAGAATATCATTAGAGTATCAAAGTTATTTGTTAAAATAAAATAAAAAGCAAAATTATTTTTTCATATATTCAATATCTTCTGCCTTTCGGTTTGCATTTTATCGTAATCGGAAAGGAACTGCTCCAAACCTGAATCTGTAAGCGGATTTTTAAGCGACTGCATAAGCACTTTGTAAGGTATAGTTGCAATGTCGGCACCTGCCTTAGCCGCTTCGATTATGTGCAATGGGTGGCGGATTGATGCCGCAATGATTTTCGATTCACATTCCTGCACGTCCCAGATTTCGCAAATATCGTTGAGGACATCACTGCTGTTTTGGGATATGTCATCTAAGCGTCCCATGAAAATGGAAACATAGGTTGCTCCTGCATTGTTAGCCGCCAGTGCCTGTGTCGGTGTGAAAATCAATGTTACATTTGTAGGGATGCCTCTCTTTGATAATTCCTTTACAGCAGATAAGCCATCGGGTATAATCGGAATCTTGATAGTTGCCTGCGGGAACCATGAAATGATTTCTTCGGCTTCCTTAAGCATACCTTTTGTTACGGTTGAAATAACTTCAACCGAAAGATGTCCGCCGATTAGTTCATGTATTTCGAGTATTCTTTGCCTGACATCAATTGAAGGGTCTTCCTTTGCCAGAAGAGACGGATTTGTGGTTACTCCCGTTATACATCCGAGAGTTGCCGCATACCTTATATGTTCTATGTTCGCAGTGTCAACATAAAGTTCCATTTAATACCTCGATTTAAAGTTTTTTGTGATTGTAATTTTTTGTTTATCAAAATTTAAATAATGAAGCCCATATATAAAAATTTTATCTCTTGTGTGGAAAATAATAAATATTTTTATTCAACTGTAACATTTTCCCATTTTTATTGTTATTACAATGGGTACATCATACAATTTGAAAAATATGACATAAAAATATAAATTTTTCAAATAAATCGAGGGTTAGGAAATGAACAGGAAACTTACTTATACAGCCATTATGGTTGTCATATTCGTATTGTCTTTTCTGATGATTGAAGGAAAAGATTTCAACCTTACAGATTTTAAAAAACAAGCTCCTGAATTACTCAACTTAAATAATGCAGGAACAGAATTCTGGCTTACGTTTAATCCTGCACCTGAAACTGCAGGAGGGAAAAATGAACTGAAGCTGTACGTTGTGTCAGGATTTACTACGACAGTTACAGCTTTAAATTACTCAAGGAATTATTTAGAACAAAAACAAATAAAACCATTTGAAATAACCGAATTTACACTTACTCCTTATCAAGGTCAGTGTTACAGTAAAGCAGATACTGAACCACCGCAATCAGATGCAGTCTATGGCGGTTGTGGAGAACAATATGCCATTCATGTGTATGCCGATATCCCCTTTATTTGCTTTGCTGTTACTCAATACCAGGATAAAGGCGAAGGATATCTTGCTATGCCCGTTCAATCACTTGGGAATGAATATATAGTTTCATCCTGGGCTGACGATTCTGACAATCTTACATCTTATCACCCAAGTTATATTTCTATCGTTTCAGCTTATGATAATAACATTATAAGTTTGACTTTGGGGGGAACACCAGGAACTAAATCGAAAGGCGGTTTACAAACGGGGAATTCATGTAATTTCAATTTAGGAAAAGGCAACATTCTTTTGATTGCATCTGACGGTCAGGGAACTGATTTCTCCGGTACACGAATATTATCGTCAAAACCCATAGCTGTTATATCAAGTAATTACTGTGCTGATGTACCGGAAAATATTGGAAACTGCAATTTTATTACTGAAATGGAAGTTCCCACTAATACATGGGGGCAGACATATTTTTATACTCCAATATACACGAGAAGGAATAATTCTTATGTTAAAATCTTTGCAAAAGAAGCAGGAACAAATATTTTCCGGGACAGCAATCAGATAGCTTCTCTCAGTACAGGAGGTGGCTACATTGACAGCGGCTGGGTAAAGCTCAGGGCGGCTGAAGGTTCACCACGACCTATCATATTTACAGGTGATAAACCAATTAATGTTGTTCAATATAATTGTGGGGAATTTGACGACAGTATTCCTTTTAAACCGTTTATGATGAATCTTACATCTTTGGAACAATTTCAAAAGGAAATAATTTTCTGCACTCCTGAAAAATTAACAGGTGAAATATATAATACTCATTATGTTAATGTTGTTTATGAATCAAGTGAAGGAGAATTTTTTCCTGATGACCTTATGTTTGCGAAATATGAAGATAGTGTTTTCAATTGGAAAAAGGTTGGTAACCTGACAAATGTAAGAGGTGTTCAATTGATAGGAAAAATAAATGATAAATATTATTATTATACTTCCATACAATTATATGAAAGCGGAGTGTATAAACTCAAAGCAGATAATCCGCTCACAGCTTATGCTTACGGATTTTCTGATAATCTATCGTATGGATTTACTGTAAATACTTCATTAAATGATGATACATTAGCGCCAAAGCCAACTTACGTGTTTTACCAATGTCTCGGTGAAACAAGTGACGAGCTTGTAGAGGATATGCCGCAAGATAATTCACGTTCAAATCTGGGAGTTATTACCTATAATGCTGACCTGAGCTATAATTTCAGGTTTTCTTATGAAGATTTTGTTCCGGGTGAAGATTCATCTACCAGGTGGGACGCTTGGGTTATTGACCGGAATAATGATGCTCGTGCTGTTATTACATTTTCTGATTGGGCAGGTAACGATACGACAATAACTTTAAATTATTATGCAAGAAAACTGGCAGTTAGACCAGAACTTGATTTTGGTGTTTTTCCAATTGGTGATGCAAAAGACATGACCACATGGATAATTAATGAATCAACAACAGAGGCTGTTGTTATTGACAGCTTATCTTTAAAATATAATAACCAGGGTTTTGAATTGATAAATGCAAATCTGCCTTTTCTTCTTCAGCCACTTGATTCAATTCCAATAACAGTAAGATTTACAGCCAATGAAAATGGAGAATATAAGGATTCCATAGGTGTGGGAGATACTTGTGGTAGATTTAATTTCGAGTCAAAAATAATTGCAAAAGTCGGTATTCCAATGATAGATGTATCTTATTATGATTACTGTGATGTTCCTGTTAATTCTTCAGCAAGTGGTTCAATAGAGATAAGAAACATAGGAACTACAGAACTGGTCATAACAGGATACACGGGACCGAGAAAGCAACCTGTAATATTTATACCCGATCTTGTCATTGAACCTTCAAATCCATTGAGACTCGCACCGAACCAAGTTTTCACGTATGAAGTTAGATTTTTGCCTACTGACACTATTGCATATACAGACTCGATGTTTTTTATAAGTAATTCGATTAAAAACGACAATGTTGACAGTGTCGGAGATTTAAATGGAAAGGGTTTAAATCCAATCCTATATGCAAATTGTTATGATTGGGGATATAAAAGAATAGACAGGCCTGAATTCCCGGCAGGTCCTTATGACCCGGATAATGGTTATGAGGTCATCAAACTATGGAATGGAAGTTCACAACCAGTATTCATAAATGACATAATAATAAAAAGCGACATTAACGGAAATGCATTTCAATTTGACAGGTTCATGTTTTCAAACATTATATTATCAGAATCGAGTTACATATTAGTGCCTGTGAAATTCCATCCTACTGTTCCGGGACCTCATGAGCTAATAATCGAATATGATAATTCTGCGGGAAGTACAACCCAAACAATTCTGAGGGGGTACGGAATTGTACCAAGAATATTGGCAGAAGATATTGATTTTGGTTCATCATTATTGAATGATTACACTAATCCTGTAAAAAAGAAAGTAAGGTTTACTAATCTCCCATTATATGCCTGGCGCTATGGCGATACTTTGACGATATCGGATTTGTTGGTTAAACCTATTGGGGATGAGATTTCTACTGGCTCATTCTGGGGTACCGAAGGTTTCAGATTCAACAAAGGTTTTATCTCTTTTCCTGTGAAATTAGCACAAGGAGAATCTTTAGAATTTGAAGCAGAATTTGTAGCCGTAAAGGAATCGCAATCAATAGCCAATTTAGAATCAGTAAGCGATGCAGAAACGGATGTATCATCAAAATGGACAGGCAATGGAATTATAGATGGAGTATTTGAAAATTTATCATCTGATAATCAAATCGGATTGTATCCCAATCCCGCCGATGATTTTCTATTAATCAATTTCAAAGATGATGCCCGGAAGTCTGATTTTGTGCGGCTTTTCGATTATTATGGAAATGTAGTTTATGAAAATAGAAATATCAATGATATGAATTTGAAAATCAGAACAAGCGAGCTTGCGAGCGGGATGTATTTCCTTCAGATTGGAAATGGGAGGATGATTACAAGGAAGGTTGTGGTGGTGCATTGAAAACCTCACCCCCGCCCCCTCTCCTAGCGGGGAGAGGGGAGAAAGTGAATAGTTGTGGATATATATAAATAAATTCTCTCATAAATGGGAGGTTGAAAGATGAAAAAGCTTATTTTATTGTTGTTAATTTTGACTGTCTTTGTTGGATTAACATGTATAGCCTTTTCTGCAAAGGATACACTGCCGCCAAATCCGAGTTGGACTTGGGATTGTGATGGAAATGTTGAAGGAATTGTTGAGGATATGCCCATTAATTACGACAGGTCAAAACTTAAATCAATTGTTCTTGACTCGGCTAACAGCTACAATTATATATTGTCTTATGAAGAATTTATTCCGGGTAAAAAATTCTGGTGCAAATGGTTTGCTCATGTTGAAGATATTAAAAAAGATGCACAGGCAACGATAATATTTACCGATATGGCAGGTAATGATACAACAATCAAAATCTTTTTTTATTCATACAAACTTACGATAAGACCAAGTCTTGATTTTGGAACAGTAAGTCTTGGGCAAGTCATAGAGATGGATTGTTGGTTGGTGAATGAAGATTATATTCCTGATACAATAATAAATGTTAGTTTAAAATATCAGGAACAGGGATTTGAAGTAAATTCAACAACATATCCTTTCATTTTAACTCCACATGATTCAGTTAGAATATCAGTTTCATTTAGAGCTGCCATGGTTGGCAATTATTTTGACTCAGTAGGTGTAATAAGTATTTGTGGTTGTTATATGCGATATTTTAATTCGGTAAAGGCAACTGTAAATGCTCCAAAAATCGAAGTAACATCTTGCAACTTTGGAGATGTTGAAGTATATAATTATAAATCAGCCATGGTTTCAATAAATAATAAAAGTGATGCGGAGCTTTTGATTTCAGATTATAAACCACCTAATAATTCAATAAATTTTAGTTCGGATTTATGGAGTTTTACGGAATATCCAATAAGTGTTCGAGCATGGGAAAGCGTTTCATTCCAGGTCAATTTTTTTCCTACAGAAGAAAAGGAATACAAAGACTCTATTATTTTTATAAGCAATACAATTAAGGAGGGAGCTATTGATAGTATTGTAGAATTGACAGGCAGAGGGATAATACTTGAAGATGTTAATAATTTGAATAATGAATACGATATTAAACTTTATCCTAATCCCGCTGATGATATTCTTTCAATAAATTTCAATTTAGATACCCGAATTCCTGATTTTGTGCGGCTTTTCGATTATTATGGTAATGTTGTTTATGAAAATAGAAATATTGATTTACAGAATTTGAAAATCAGAACAAGCGAACTTGCGAGCGGGATGTATATGCTGCTAATCGGTAATGGTAGCGAGATGATGAAAAGGAAAGTAGTGGTTGTGCATTGAAAAACCTCACCCCCGTTGCCTCTCCGAAGAAGACTTATCATTACCCACAAGTATAGGTGTAATGATAAGCTCCAAGTGGCGAGGAGAAAAAAAGCAAGTCCTTACTGTGCGGTTCCTTGGGTACATCGAGGCAGTCGCCGAAATAAAAAGTGTTCATTGATTTGCTTCTGATTGTTTATATATTTAATTAATAAGTTTAAGAAGAAAAAGGGGAAAAGTCAAGTGTTTTTTTACACATCCCCTAAAAGGAAATACCCGAACCCCCTTTGAATGAAAGGGGGCTTTTGATGTGGGTTGTAGTTATGGAAGCTTCGACAGGCTAAGCATGACAATCTTCCTGCTTCTTATTCAGCTTTCGTAATTCGTAAATCGTAATTGAGTTTCTTGCTCATTTACATAATATGCCTTAATTTACATTTAACTATTCAAAATATTTTAATTTTTTTGAGGCTTTATAATGGAAATGAATAAAAGGATTCAGGGTTTGTCACATTTGATTGGCAACACACCTCTCCTGGAAATAGATTTTAAATATAAAGGAAAACCGAGGAGAATATTCGTAAAAGCGGAAAACCTGAATATGACAGGCAGTATCAAGGACAGGATGGCATATCACATTTTATATAAAGCATATGAAAAGGGAATTTTAAAAGATAAGACACATATAATCGAAGCGACAAGCGGCAACACAGGAATTTCATTCTCTGCTTTAGGAAAGGCTCTCGGCCATCACGTAACGATTTTCATGCCAGACTGGATGAGCCTCGAAAGACTGAATCTCATTAAAAGCCTTGGTGCTTCGATAAAACTCGTCAGCCGCGATGAAGGAGGATTTCTCGGAAGCATACAGCAGTCTAAGGAACTTGCTGACAAAATCGGCGATGCTTTTCTCCCCTGTCAATTCTCAAATGGAGACAACGTGGAAGCACATTATAACACTACAGGGCCTGAGATCTGGTGGCAATTGTCTTTCCGAAGCATAAAGCCTCATGCTTTCGTTGCAGGTGTCGGTACTGGGGGAACTATAATGGGAGTCGGAAAATTTTTCAAAGAGAAAGATAAAAATATTTATATTCACCCTCTCGAACCGGCAAACTCGCCAACTCTTACAACAGGGCATAAGGTTGGCAAACACAGGATACAAGGAATATCCGATGAATTTATACCTGCAATATTAAAACTCGATGAACTCGATTCTGTCGTTTCGGTTGACGATGGTGATGCAATAATCATGGCACAAAAGCTTTCCTCCGAACTCGGCATTGGTGTCGGAATTTCAAGCGGAGCTAATTTCGCCGGTGCTTTGCAAATCCAGAACGAGCTTGGAGACGATGCAGTTGTTGCAACGGTGTTCCCGGATGACAACAAGAAATACTTAAGCACGGATTTACTCAGGGAAGAGCCTGTCAAAACCGGTTTCTTATCGGTTGATGTAGAACTTGAGGGTTTTCGTTCGCACAAGAGGGTATGCCACACCTGCTGTGACCCTGCCGACTGCCTCGAAACGTATTATGATGATGTCAATAATGAAATCACTCTGCCGCCCTGCCCGAGGAGGTTGAGATAATTTGATTGATTCATATGGAGTAGAATATTTTTTTTTGTTAAATTAATGTCCGAAATAATAGATATCAAATCCCATTTGGCCTGGCAGGGACGGAACATTGTTCTGTCTCTACAATTTCTTCATCATAAATCCATACCATATTCGTTTTGTGATTTAGTGTTTTGTGAATGTTAGGAATTTGTATGAAATTAAAATTTTTGCTTTCGGCTTTTATATCTTTAATCATAATTACTACTACTTTCAGCCAAGTAAAGAAAAGCGATAAATCGCCGCTCGCAGCCTACAAAGTTGGCAATCTCTGGTATTTTATTAATAACAGCGGAGAGCAGATTTTTCCTGCCATTGAATTAAAGGAAGTCGGTGGTTATAGCGAAGGATTTTTCCGTGTGAAGAAGCTCATTGAAGGCAAAGAAAAAGTCTGTTTTTTGAATATGAAAGGCGAAACTTCTATTATCTGCGATTGCGACAAAGCAAAAGATTTTTCAGATGGAATGGCAGTGATAATGAAATACACAACAGATGCACATGATGACATGGTTTATGGATATATTAATAAGGAAGGTAAACAAGTCCTGCCGCCGAAATTCATGGATGCAACAGGCTTTGTTCGTGGAATGGCTTATATACTCGACAAAGACAAACGCGGCTACATAGATAAAACGGGAAATTATTTGATACTACTCCAAAATGCAGTCGGAAGCCAGTTCTACGAAGGCATGGCAACTGTATCAAATGAACATTACAAGAGTGGATTCATTAATAAAAACGGGGATTTGGTGATTGACTACAAGTTCGACGAAGCAGGGTATTTTTCCGAAGGACTTGCTGTTGTTGGCTTGAACGGGAAATACGGTTACATTAATAAAAAAGGTGATTTAGTCATCAGTCCTGTATTCGATTATGCAATGCCTTTCAGGGAAGAAAGAGCGGCTGTGGGCAAGCTTGACAACAGCTTCATGATTCACTGGGGATTTATTGATAAAACCGGAGCAGCAACCGTTATAACTCTCTTTGATGAGGCTTTCGATTTTTCCGAAGGATTGTCTGCCGTCAGGAAGGACAGGAAATGGGGCTACGTTGATAAATCGGGAGAATATGTACTCGAATCAAAGTACAGTTCAGCGGGCAGTTTTATCAACGGGCTTGCTTGGGTGTCAAACGATGACACAAAAGAATATGGATTCATTGACAGGCAGGGAAATATTAAAATCAAAATTCCCGAGCCAGAGATGCTGATTGATTTAAGGTTGAATAAATATGTCTTTGACTCGAAATAATTTTACTCTTTTTCTAAAGATTTGAAAAATATTAGAAGAAATAATAATTTTTCATAAATTGAAAATAAAATAAATGAAAAATATTTGAGGTTATTATGAGAAAAGTATTACTAATCGCGTTTATCCTGCTTCTTGCAATAATGGTATATAGCTGTAACGAAGCAACAGGACCGGCATGCAATACCAAACTGCCATCTACAATAGCACAGCTTTATGACTGCGGCCCAGACGTTGACAACTGCTATGAAGGCACACTAAAATCAAACGAGAAAATCAAAGTGATGGCAAAGCTGAATTTGATTCGCTCACTTCACGGATTGCAGGAAGTGTCATATAATCCCGATGATGAGAAATACGTACAGGAAGCAGCATTGCTCACATGTGCAAACAAACAGATGAATCATCAACCGGCAAACGATGCAAAATGCTTTACCCAGGACGGATATAAAGGATGTGACGAGAGTAACCTGTGGTTTGGTTCTGCATCCCAAGTCTGGGGCTGGCAGTCTGATAATATGATTATTGACTGGCTGATTGACGACAGTGTTGAAACGCTCGGACACCGCAGATGGCTGCTGAATCCATTCATGAGAAATGCTTCTTACGGAAGAGTGGATAAAGTGGAAAGTGACGGCAAACATTTTACAGCAGGTGTATTAAAAGTATTTGACCGTCTGGTTTACTGGCCTCCTTTTGTTTCGGACATTGAATATGTTGCCTATCCCGATGGTGATTATCCTGCGTATGCTTTCAAAACCGATTGGTTCCTATCGTTTTCGCTTGTTGCCGATAAAGAAACTTTCTGGAATAACAAAAATGTGGACTTCTCCAACTCTGTAATTCAGATGGCCGATGAAAACGGCAATCCTGTAACTGTGAACTCAGCACAGTATAATACCGAAGGCTATGGCTTGCCGAATATTATCCAATGGAAAGCCGATGGTTTACAGGCCGGAAAGAGGTATAATGTTACGGTAACAAGAGTAAAATATAACAATCAGGAAAAAGATTACAACTACTGGTTCAAGCTGGTAACAACGATATAAAATCAATTGCGAATTCTTACAAAATGTCACCCTGAGTTTATCAAAGGGGGAAAGATGCTTGGACTTCGCTGATAATGACACATTACAAAAAAAGTTGATATTTTATGAATAGCCACGACTTTTAAGTTGTGGTGTGGTTCCTCGCCACAATTCGGAATTTATGCCCTTTAGAGAAAGAATGTAGAGACAGGTCTGAGACCTGTCTCTACTTCAGAACACTGTGGCTATAAACCTCTACTATCCGAAGATAGTGGGTATTCAAAAAAAATAAAGCAAGAATTTATTTTGTCATATTTTTGTTTTACCGTCGCTTCGGCGGTGGCCATAGACTCAGTATGACATTGAATAATACGGTTTAAATTTCTATATTTAATATCTATAATTATTTCAGGGTTTGAGTGTGTGTAGTTCAAATAATTTGGTAAAGTAATTCTTTGACTTTTTTTGCTGAAATATTCCAATTTAATCTATTCTTAAATTCATTAAATGAGCTTAAAGCAAGTTCAGTATATTTATTGGAATCAGAAAAAATTTCTGAAAATGATTTCACTATTGATTCTACAGCTTTCTCATGCCGGATTAAATATCCGTTTATACCATCTTTTATTATTGTTGGAACACCTCCAATATCGGGGCCTAGTGCAGGCAATCCAAAAGCATTTGCTTCACAAAATACTATGCCATAAGCTTCGGCTCTTGTCGGCATAATAAATATGTGTGAACTTTTATACAAGTCTAAGATTTTTTTGTTTTCCTGGGGTATCCACTTTCTTAAAAAACCATGAATTATTGTGAACTTATAATCTTCATCATTTAATTTTGGATTTGTGCCGATAACATTCAATTCGATTTTAAATCCTGACTTAATAAGTTCTTTTACGGCTTGTAGTAATATATCTCCACCTTTTCTATACCAATTAACTCCAACAAAAAGAATTTTAAGAATATCATTTTTTCTCGATTGAACAATTGTTTTCATTTCATCATAAGTAAGTTCAGTTTCAATATTGGCACCAAATGGTACGACATGAATTTTATTTTTATCAACGTTATAGTTTTCTAAGGCGGTTTGAACTGCCCAATCAGAAGAAAAAATTATTAGTTTTGACCTGTCATAAGCCGATTGTTCAAGTTTATTCCCATAGATGATAGAACTCTTATTTAGGTTAGTGTAATCTTTATAAAAGTTCACCAAGCCGGCAAAGGTTGCATCCGACCAGAAAACGATAGGCTGTTTACATTCGAGGCTGGAAATTTCCAAAGCACCCGGCGAAAATATTAAATCGGGATTAATTGTTCTTATTTTTGTTTCAATTTGTCTTGCTATGCTTTTATTAATAAAAGGTTCTCTAAACCTTTGGTATTGTTTGTTTATTAATTTGTAATACAATGATTTATATCTAAAAAGGTAATGGGAGAACTTTTTTAGATTATCAAGGTATTCTACCTGAAATCCCTGTTGAGCAAGTGCTAAAGCAATATTATATATAGTTCCGGACCAGGCTCCAACGTCATGAGCATCAAAATAAGTAGTATAACCAATCTTCATTTCTTATCCATATTTAACAGATGTCACTTACTAAAGACATCGCGCGATAATCATTTCCTAATGCACTACATTCACAGAGCGGGTCTGTGTGTATCCATCGGCTGCGGCACGGTAATAATATATTCCATCGGGTAGATTATCTACACTGAATGATAATGTAAAATAACCTTTTTCAACATTTTTCTCAAATAATGAGCTGATTAATTTCCCGTTCATGTCATACAGTTTCACACTGAACATACATGATTTCGGTATCGTATAATTGAAAGACGTTATTTTATCGCAGGGATTGGGATAATTCTGCTCGATGTAAAACAGAGCAGGATTTTGAATTTCATCGGCGGATGAAGGAATTGTTGTCGTATAAACACCGTTTGCATGTGTGCCTACTGCAACGAATCCGTCAGACTGGCGAGTCTTTATCATCTGTATCATAACATTGCCGATTGAGTTTGCACCTTCCTGCACCCACACAGTCTGACCGCCGTTCAGTTGAGTCGTAGAGAACAATCCAATACTTGTACCGACAAAATAAATCGTTTGATTACCTCTGTGAAGAAAAGCGGCTGTGCGGCATGAAGGGCCAATTCCCGAACCGTCGGGATTCTGTTCGAGGTTGCCGCTTATGTTTTCAAAGCTAACTCCGCCATCGCTTGAATAAAAGAGGCTTTGAATCTCATAGTTCGAGAACACGACTATCACATTATTAGCATCTGCAGGGTCAATTGCTATGCAGTCAATGTAGCCGCCCTGTGGAAAATTCTGGCTTGTTATATCATAAATTGTAAGATTATTCCCATCCACATTGTCAACCCTGTAGAGCTGACCTTCTTTTGTTCCAATAAAAAGATAATTTGCAGGATTTTTTGAAATTGCGAGAGTAGAAAAATAAGAACTTGCATTTGTATTGACAATCGGCTCCCAAAGCGTGCTGGCATTATCGCCCGTTACATCATTGTTTCGCCAGATATTATGGTATGAAGCAAAATACATCATTGAATTGTTGTTAGGGTCTAGAACAAATTGTGAGATAAAATCATTTGTATCAAGTTTGCTTGTAATTGCACTGTAAACCATTCGGTTTGTATTAAAGTTATTATCAACATAATCCCTGAACAAGGTACCACCCTGTGAGGAGACATAATAGTAATTATTATTATCGGGAATGGCACAGAATGAACCGTCGCCTCCGGTCAGCCATTTCCAGTCATCACCCGGATTTTTTGAGCCATAAGTGCCGTTGTCCTGCATTCCTCCTATGATAGTATTGTCGCCGGCTACTGATTCATTGATTGCTATGCAATAAAAATTCGTTGTCAGGTAGCCATTATCGAGGTTCTCCCATTGCACATTTCCAGCCATGCAGTTGGACGTCTTTTGCACTCCGTGGTCGCTTCCGGTAAACATAATGTTCGGATTTGAGGGATGAAATGCGATTGTATGGTAATCCCATCCGCTGTTCGGATATGTCATGTTTTTCCATTCGAGATAATCACCATTTTCGAATGAATTAGGGTCATATTGAGGATTATAGCCTCCTATCCAATAGGTGGGATTAAGTGTATCTCTTGTATCAATCCGGTAAATATTCGTCCCTGCAAAAAACACGGAATACTCATCGTCAGGCTTGACCTTAATTGCCATGTCATAACTCAATTGTGTATTGTAAGAACCGAATGGACCTTGGTCAACAGGTATCATACTGCTTAAATCCACCCAACCATAATTTAGAGTACCTTCATCTATCACCAATGCGGCAAGCACATACCATTCTAATTGATTATTTTGATTATAAACACCTGAACCAAGGTTTTCAGCAAGAATATAAATCCAGTTTTCCTTTGAAGGTGCAATTCCGATAACACATCTGCCAAGAATTGTGCTATTGAGGGCAGGCCAGCCTGAACCTGATCCTGATAAATCGGCCCATTGCTGAGTCTCTGTCCGGTAACAAAAAACGCCGTAAAAATCCGCTACCTGAAAGGGATTTTCAAAACTGCAAAAACTGCTTAATGTTGCATAAACATTCCCTCTGGAATCCACTGCAACATCGGTGAAGAAGGACTGGTTGGTTTCAAGTCCGTTCCAAGCCCAGAACCAGCTTGCACCACCGTTAGATGAAATAACGATTCCTCCCTTGATTGCGGCATAAACAAAACCGTTCTTATCAACTGCAATGTTCCATACATAATCAAATACGTCATCTGTCTGCGGTGTACCCGACACTGTTGCCGAAAGCGGGGACCAACTCGCTCCGTTATCCGTTGATTTATAGATGCCATCGCCCCTGTAACTTTTACCGCCGCCGCCGGCAACCATAGCATTTCCCCATCCTTCGCCGGTGCCGAAATACCAGGTGTTTGTCTGTCCTGCACGAGGGTCTTGTGCAATACAGCTTACGTTTGGCTGTTGCTCGGGACGCGTGGTACGCACCCACGACTGTCCTCCGTCGAGTGAACGCCACATACCGCCTGCAATAGCCCCTGCGAGCATAATGTTCGGATTTGATTGGTCAATGCCTAATGCCCTTGTTCTGCCGCCAATATTATGTGGCCCACGGCTTTGCCAGATAGAACTCTGTATCGAGTTGTCATTATTTTTAATATTCCCGAAACTTCCCTCTTTTTTCGGTAGAGTACGGGCATACTCCATTTCCCTGAGTTTAATACCATCCGGAATAAAACCTGTCTTCGGATTTATTAATTTCTGCATATCATATTGTTGGCGCAGAGATGGATTGTCTTTTATTTTTTTTGATAAATTATTTGAATTATCATTAGCAGATAAAAGCTGAATAGATAAGAAAAATAATATAAGCAAACTTACAGAATATAAACTGTGATTTTTCATTGTATTCATATTTAACCCCAAGTAAAATTATTTTAAGGACGGATTAACTTTTTGAAAATTAAGCATTAATTTTTTAAAATAAAAGACAAATTAGAATTATTAGCTAAATGTTATTACAATAATATTTCTATTTCACTACTACTGTCTTTAGGGCTACCACTCCATATTTGCTCGATAACATGATAAAGTAAATTCCCGATGGAATTGATTCTCCGTTCATGTCGTTGCAGTCCCAATCAATGTTTTGAGTGCCTTCATGGAGTAAAATATTACCAAAATTATTAATCTCGCTTCCATAAGAATTGATAATCTGAATATTGGCATTAACTGTTTCGACTGCAGTTATTTCGATTTTAGCTTTGCCGTTCACAGGATTTGGAATTATCTTTAAGAGCAAATTATAATGAATTGTTTCCTCCTGAACCGAGTTTACATGTAATGCTACGGTTACTTCAGATGAATCTGTGCATTCATTAGAATTTGTTTCAATGACCTTCAATTTTCCCGAACTCAACTCCCCCCAGTGAATATCAACTTCGGATAGGTTATCCGAACCGATAAATGTTCCTCCTTCGACAATCCATTTATACACCGAACCGGGATTATTGCTGACGGAATAATGTACATCGGCATTATTCAGAGCAGAAATAGGGCCATTGATTATTGGAGTTGGCAAAGTATCAATTGTAATATCGTTACCGTTATCCGTACCTGATATTCCGGGATTAGAGCTTACGACACGAATCCGGTAACCTGTGCCAGCACCTGAGTTTTTTGGTATTTGAGCAGAAATTGTACCTGAGCCTACCGAATTTATACTCCCAATTTCCGTCGGATTTATAAAACTTCCGGCTGTATCACTTAATTGAGCGGTAAAAATATTGTCAGGTAAAAATATTCCAGTAATTTGATATGGGAGAGAAAAGTTTGTCCCTGCACAAAATTGAGAAGAAACAGAGCTTGTAGTAATAGTATTTGTTATACCCGAACCGGGATTACCAGTAGGATTGCGTTTATAGTAAATCGCCTTATGTCCGTCCCGGCTGTCTGTCCAAATGACATGGACAACGGTACCTGTAACAGCAATAAAAGCAGTAAAGGGCTGCGAGGAAGAGCTAACCAGCTTAACTGTACTATCCCAAGTTGTTCCGCAATCCCTTGAGTGCAAGTAAAAGATTCCACTGCCGCACCAAACGACATGTACATTGGAATCACTACGGACAATATTGGGATAAATCGAGCTTAAAGCATCGGAAGAAAGCCGCTCTTCGGAGCCCCAGTTTGAACCGTAATCCGAAGAATGAAGGTGATAAATGTCAAAATCGCCATTGCGGCGGTCTCCCCAAACGAGGTCAACATCGGAAGCTGAGACTGAAAGCACAGGGCAATAAGCAAAAGCAGAAGAATTAGTTCTTTGAATTTCGAGTCCCCAAGTTATACCCAAATCAGTTGAACGCCGGTAAAAAGTTTGCATTGTATCTGTCCGGTTATCGTTCCATGCTAAATGCACATAACCTCCGCCGGCGGCAATTGAAGGGTCTTCAGAGCGTCCGCTCGCATTGGAAATCTGAGAGGCAGGGCCCCAGCTTGTTCCGTTATTAGTCGAGCGGCGGCACCACACTTCCGAATTGTCAGAGCTGTTACTGTTAAGAGCAACAAAAACAATGCTGTCCGAAGCTGCGATAGATGGCCACCAATAATAGCTGCCAAGCGAAATCGGACTTCCCCATGTGTTCCCGCCGTCGGTTGAACGAATATAATTTGATGTTCTGCTTCCGGGGATGCTGTCCCGGTATGCAACATGAACATTATTTCCGGCAACAGCAATCGAACAATAATCCGAAATGCTGGGAATTCCTGTGAGCCTTGTATCGGGTCCCCAGGAAACACCGGCATCGGTCGAGCGTTTATAGTAAATGCCATTGCCATTATTACCAATGTCTATCCATACTACATGTACTACATTGCCATTGACGGCAATGCACTGCCCCATGTTTTCGTTTGTCTGAGCGTTGACTTCACCTGTCGAAAGCTTGCGGTCAGGCTCCCACTGTGAATATATGTTTGAACACAATAAAATTAAAACAAGAAAAAGTATATAATTCTTCACACACCACCCTTTATTAAACTAACTTTTATAACTACAAAATTAATTATCAAATCACGTTACGCAAAAATTATTATTTCTATATTAAATAATTATTAATTTTAAATTTTTCAATTTTCAATCATTTTTTCAATTTTTAAAAAAATAGATTTTTCAAATTCAACTATATCTTGAGTAGAACAATCAATATGAAATCTCAACATTTTTAAATCAATCGTTTTAAAACTATAATCATTAAAATTAATAATAAATGATAACTTTTGATAATGTTGATAATTTGTTATATAAATATCATCTATGTCAAATTTCAACATATCTTTTTTAAAAGGATATATCCATTTTATTATACGTGGCATTAATAACCTCACAAAATCATAAATTCCCAAAATAATCTTAATTATTAAACCTGCTTCTGCCATTTCAAACTCATTTTATTATGAATATTTTTATGTCAAGTTGCATATAACAAAAAAACTCAACAAAAGTTATAAAAAAATCCTGATTTATTTAATATTAATGTTTTAAGTTCATTAAATATGCAGGATAAAGATTTTTTGAAGAATTACTTTTTTTTCAATTTTTCTTAAACTATGATAGAATAAATATTTAAAGTTCAAATGATTGCTGACTGATAAAATTCTTAATTCTTTTATCAGCATTAGTTTTATATTCAGGATTAATGTCATATCCAACAAAGTTACGATGTGATTTTAGCGCGGCTATGGCTGTTGTTCCACTTCCCATGAATGGGTCAAGAATAATATCATCTTTAAATGAATATAATTGAATTAGTCTGTATGGAAGTTCTTCAGGAAATGGGGCAGGATGATTAACTTTCTTAGCTGATTCGGGATTCATTGTCCAAACTGATTTTGTCCACTCCATAAACTGCTCACGAGTTATAGTATTTTCTTTTACACCGTTTTTTCTTTGGTAATCGCCCTTTGAAAAAATCAAAATGTATTCATGAACATCCCTTAGAACGGGATTTGTTGCGGATTGCCAGCTACCCCAAGCCATAGAAGTACCTGCACCTGCTCCTTTGTTCCATATTATTTCGCCACGCATGTTGAATCCAATTTCAATCATAATCTTAGAAATTAAATCCGATAAGGGGATATATGGCTTTCTTCCTATGTTTGCTACATTTATACAGGCTCTGCCTCCATTTACTAATACACGATAGGTTTCAGAGAAAACATTTTTTAATAAATCAAGGTATTCAACAAGAGATAAATCTTCGTCATAGACTTTTGAAACGTTGTAAGGAGGTGATGTAATCATTAGATGAATCGAATTATCAGGAATTAAATTCAAATTTTCCGAACTTCCAAGAACTATGGTGTTTAATAATTCTTTTGGAAATTTATTTTCGAACACTTCGTTTGAATTATTTTTACTTAATTCTGAATATAATTTCGAATTGTAGAATTTTGAAGAATCGTGATTAATTCTACCATTAGTCCCAAAAGAGCATGTTGTTGTTCTATTTTTAGTTTTTTTTAGTTTCATTGTAAATAAAGACCTTTGCTATTATTGGGATTATATTCTGTGAATTAAACTTTCGTAATTTAATGTCATCGAAAGAAAAATATTGAGACCATTGGCAACAATTTAAAGACTTTACCCATAATGTAGCGATTTTTTTTAAATAATTAAAGGTTATACCATATGTAAAAGGTCCTGGCTCCATATGATGAGGCCTTTCACATACAGGACATATATACTTTTCTACTCCATATACTTCCCAGTCTGGAGAAAACTCCCAACAGATTTTCTTGATAGGAGTATCATTTATTACTAGTAGAGCATCGATCTCATTTGAATGAGATACTGTATTTGTTTTTTCTCGTTTGTTTCGAGATGAAATTTTTATAGTTTCCTTTATCATGTCTAATCCTGTTGCCATAATTCAACCCATCGGTCAAAAGCATTATAGTTTATTATTTCTTTTATCCATTCAATTGGGATTTTCAAAGTACTTTTTTGCTGTGTTAGCGCCTTTAAACCTTTTGCTGTTAATTCGACACCTCTTGGGTTTGTACCTGCTTTCGGAAGTTTTATATATTCATTTTTACCTAAACTTTTAAAAACATCTAATTGGATTTCTTTGGTGATATAATACAAAAAGCCTCCATTATTCCAATTAATCTGAGCAAGCATCATGTCATATTTTGGTTTGTAATTTTCCCGAAAAGATAATGCACTATCAGCATCCACTGTCCATACAAGTTTAACACCTGATAAATTTTTTCCTGTTATTGTTTTAATTGAAATGGGATTGTTAAATACAAGTACATCAATCTCAGGTTCGGTAATCGGAATATCAGTTTTAACATTCTTATCTCCAAATTTGTATATTAATAAAGCTACTAATATTCTTTCTCTCAAGCTACCAACTTCCATACCTACTCTACCTGCTCTTGAGCTTTCAAGCTCAGCCATATAAAATAACTTTGGGAGTTTGTTTTGTATTTTACTCACAATTTTATCATCTGTAAACAAAGTCTTGATTTGTTTATCCATGCTGATTTACAAATAAAGTTTAATATAAAAAGTAATATACAAAATTACATCAATTCATCAATTGTGAAAATAATTTTAATTATCATTTTTCCTTCAGTGAAATCAACTCCGATACATATTGTACGAGTGAAATCATCTTTGAATAGTGCATTCGCTTGGGACCTATTAATCCGATTGCTCCGGAGGCAGAGCCAATGCGGTAATTGGTAACTATGAGGCTGTAATCGTCCAAAGGCTTGGTGCGGATTTCCTTACCTATCAAAACTTTCACACCATTTGTATCCTCATATTTATCGAGCAGGTGAACGATTATTTCTTCGTTTTCTACGAGTTCAATGACGCCGCGAACCTTTTCCAGGTCTTCAAATTCCGGATTTTTCAGCAGGTTCTGAGTTCCTGCAATATGTATTCTGTCCTTCGTACCCTGGCTTTCGAAGATTTTATCAATCGAGCCGAGAAATAATCTAATCAGCGGTGTGTCATAATGACTGATGTCGCTGACCATCTCATAGAAATTATCCCTTATGAACTTCAAAGTCTTCCCTGCTATCCTCTCGTTTAAGTAGCTTGTTATTTCGTCGAGAAGCTTCAGGTCAATCTGAATTTCCGATTCGAGAGTTACAGTACGCACAATGTTTGAATCGAGTGCAAGTACAACCAAGAGCTTGGTAGAAGAAAGTGCAATCAGTTCGATTTTCAATACAATCAATTCGGTTAGATGTGGAATTTCCACGATGCCAAGGTAACGGGAAATCATTCCCAGCAGACGGGAAGCGTCCTTCAACACTGTATCGCTTGTACTTGTCGAAAGGTTTTGTTTCAGAGTCAGAATTTCCCTGCCGGTTAGTTTTTCAATATTCATCAATGAATCAACATAAAAGCGATAGCCTTTGTCGGTCGGGATTCTTCCGGCAGACGTATGTGGATGGCTGATGAACTGCATTTCTTCTAAGTCGGACATTACATTTCTGATTGTTGCAGGACTGAGCTTCATCTCCTTCTCAAGATATTTAGCCAGATGCCTCGAACCTATTGGTGCGGCTTTCAGAATGTAAAGGTGAATGATTGAACGTAAAATATCCCTCTCGCGGGATGTAAGGTCCCGTCCATAAGAATCATCCGATATAATTACTTTAGAAGTCATATTTTTTCTTTACAATTTAAGCCAGAAGTTTGTTTTTGACAAATACAGTCTGTTTATATTACTGCTTATCGGATGTGAGGATTATTCCCTAAAGTATTTTTTTAATCTCATCAGGATTCTTGCGACAGTCCCAAATAGAGAGAATTGAAATTGTATCTGATTCTTCTTTGTAAAATATTCTATAATCTTTCAATGTTTTGCATCTCACATCTTCAAAATCGGTAGGAATTCCTATTTTCGGAAATATTGAAATCTGTATAACTGCATTTTTTATTAATTCATTCAATTTTCGGCTGTATTGATTGGATTTATTTCTTTCGTTCCAGTATTGGAGGATTTCTTTTCGATTAATATGTGCCTGATGAGACCAGATTACACGTTTAGCCATTCCTCTATTTCCTTATTTGCCTGGTCATTAGTAAGGTAATTACCAACTTCAATTTCTTTTATTCCTTTGATTATAGCTTCACGTTCTTTTTCATTGAGTTTATAAATATCTACATTTTCATTTTCAGGGTCAAGCAGGAGAATGGCTTCACGGAGTAAGAAAGCGTCCGTTGTCAGACGAACTTTATCAATCAATTTTTCTTTTAATTCGGCATTTGACATTTATTGACTCCATATAAATATTCATCAACTCTTTTGGACCAATCAGAAGGAGCATCAAAGTCAAGCTCAACCGCTTGCTCTAAAAATGATTTTTTTTCATCTTTTGCAGGTAAATCAATCGTAATCTTGACTTTTGTCTTGGGCTGCAAGGGCAAATCCTTATCTAATAATAAAGCACGATTCTTATATGTTGCTATTAAAGTTGTTACCATCGTATATCCTATTTAATAAAATTTTTTTAATAAAAACGTATTGGACTTATTTACATTTTATAATATAAAGATGGATAATTTTCCTAAATATAATTAATACAATTATTACTCAATACTTAAACTTCTCTTTCAATTTCTTATAAACAACATCAGGAACAAACTCGCTTACGTCCTGCTTGTATTTTGCAAGTTCACGGATGATGCTTGAGTTAAGATAAGTATATCTTTCATGCGGCATCAGGAAAATAGTTTTGATTTCCGGTACAAGCTTACGGTTCATTAGTGCTAATTGAAATTCATATTCAAAATCGGAAACAGCACGAATACCGCGAATAAGAGCCACAGCATTTTTCGAGCGGGCAAATTCTATTATCAAACCTTTATGCATTTCAACCTCGACGTTCGGAAGTTGTTTCAATGACTGGACTGCCAATTCGCATCGCTCTTCATCGCTGAATAGCACTTCCTTCTTCGAGTTAACTGCAATTACAACAATGATTTTATCGAACATCTGTGATGCACGCTCGATTACGTCCACATGCCCGTTGGTAATCGGGTCGAATGTTCCGGGATATACGGCAATTCTTTGCATAATGTATAAATAATATTTATTAATTTTAAAAAGAATCAATTCAATTATTTCAATTCATTTTTTCTCTAAATCTTGAAATTGATTTCCAATCTCTATAACCTTCAAAAGCTAACCTGCCTGCAACTATACCTTCAGGAATTGAGATTTCATTTGAAAATGATATTATAGATTCATCTGAATAATTGTGCTTTTTTAGAAATATTTCATATTCGTTTTTAGGTATTAAAACATTTCTTGCAAATTCATCAGCTTCCTTTTCATCATCTGATACATTCTTATATTTTTCTTCGAAATCAATGAAAATGTTCTTCTTACTATGTTTCAGTATATGGCATATTTCGTGAAATACAGTAAACCAGAAGATGTCGGTATATTTATTTCTGTCACTTATTTGTATCACAGGATTGTCCTTTATCCATCTAACAACTCCATTTATATATGTATTTTCAAAATAGGGAATGAAAACAAAATAAACACCAATATCAAAAAGATATTCTTTTAATTTTCTTATAGATTCTTTAAAGTCAATGTGAGTTAATTTTCTGATATCAGATATACTATTAATTAAAGTTTTTCTGCTAAATTGGCCTATATTTTCTTTTCTGAACTCAATTTCTCCGCATCTCAACCAGGCTATTAATGACTCTTTATTAGGTTCCTGAAATGATTTTCTGAATTGTAAAGAATAAGTTTTGGGAATATTTAATAAAGATGATACAGCATAAAACTTATGCAATTCAAAAACTTTTTCTTCTCGAACATCTGTTCTTTTAACATATCCGAGATGAGCAAGTTTATTATATATTTTAAATTTTGGCAGGTGTTTAATTTCTTCATTTATTTGCTTTACAAAATTCAGTCTTGTTCTGTTTTCATCATACAGTTTTTGTAAATTATTCCAAAAGATAGCTGAAATATCAAAAACAGTTTCCAATTTTAAGGCTGTTTCAGTAGTTATTGGTGAATATCCCTTAATTATTGCAGTTATATGCTTTTCAGTCATAGATATTCTGATAGCAAGCTGTTTTTGACTCAAACCATAAGCATCAAGTGTTTTTTTTAGTGTCAGTCCGGGATGCTCGATAAAGTTCGGATAATATTTTAAATTTCTCATTCTTAATGATAATCAATTATTTCTAAAATTTTTATTTTATTTATATTTTTAAAATCCTTCGATTTTGTTTCTAAAGGTTCAATCAGCAATCTTTTCGGATGCTCCAAATATATTGCACATTGACTTTGTCTGCTAACTTTTAGCCAGTGTAAATGTGGAAATCTTAAATTCTCAATATCTTTCAAACTATCTGCAGCTATCAAAAAATTTATATTTTCCAATAATAATTTCGCACAATTTTTACCGTAGCTTTTTGTCGATGCTTTTAAATCATTACATTCTTTTTCTAATTTTGTTGACTTATATTCAATTTCCATTTACAATCTAATTATTATTGACGAGAAATACAAAAATATAATTTACCTATTAGGTTAATAATATATCGAATAATTTTGGATCCACCTGCCCGTTGGTTATAGGATCGAATGTTCCGGGATATACGGCAATTCTTTGCATATAGTACCAAAATAGTGTTAATGTATGATAATTAAATACGATTTCAAATATAATGAAATGTTTAGATAAAAGGGAATTATTAAATTTAATCTTTGTGACAAATTACTTATTTTGTATTTTAGATATCATTTTATAAAATAATTTTTGTTGTTCATCATCACTTAAAAAAATAATAGGTTATAGTTTATTTTATATATGGAAAAAAGTACACAAAAAATAGTATATACTATTGGACACTCTAATCATTCTATTGATTACTTTATTGAAATACTTAAAACATTTAATATAACATGTATCATTGATGTGAGAAGTGTTCCTGCCAGTGCCTATAATCCACAGTATAATCTTGAAATTTTACAGAAAGCACTTAATAAGGAAAATATTTCATATTTACACTTTGGGGAAGAATTTGGAGCTAGACATACAGAGAAAGAATTGTTAAATCCGTTTGGAAAGGTAGATTTTGATAAGGTAAGAAAAACAAAAACATTTTTATCTGGCGTTGAAAGACTTAAAAAAGGATTAGAAAAAGGATATACCATTTCATTAATGTGTTCTGAAGCAGAACCATTTGATTGTCATCGGTTTTCAATGATTTCTTATTATTTAGCTAGAAATGGTTTTAATGTTCTTCATATCTTAAAAGATAAGACAATTATCACAAATGATGAACTTGAAAAAAAACTTTTAACCAAGTATGTTAAGCAAATTCCAAAAACAAATCTTTTTGAAGTTTTCAGCGAGAATGATCAAATCAATTTAGCCTATAGACTACGAAATATAGATGTGGCATATGATACAATAAACACATAATATATAATATGATAAGATTATTAACAATTGGGTTTACAAAAAAAACAGCACAGCAGTTTTTTGAGTTACTAAAAAAAAATGGAGTAAATAAACTGATTGATATTAGAATTAATAATACAAGTCAATTATCAGGTTTTGCAAAAGGTAAAGATTTAGAATATTTTGTGAAAGAAATAATTAACATACCCTACATTCATATTAAGGACTTTGCGCCAACAAAAGAACTTTTATCCGATTATCAAAATAAAAAGATAGACTGGGCAGGTTATCAATTAATATTTCGTCAATTAATTGAACAGAGAAATATTGAAAAAAAATACGAAATCAAAGAGTTTGACGATGCTTGCTTTTTATGTAGCGAGGAATCACCTGATAAATGTCATAGGCGATTATTAGTTGAATTTTTCAAAGAAAAGAATCCTGATATTAATATTGTTCATCTTAGATAATATTTAAGATTATGACAACAAGGTTTGTATGTTCAGCTAATTCTTATAAAGAAGGAGGAAGATGCCTTGCTGGTATTGAAATTGATAAGAACAACCAACCAATATTTAAATATGGATATCCAAAATGGATACGACCAATTTGCAATACACCGCATGGCGAAATTCCAACCAATTTAGTATCTCATATAAAAATTTTAGACATAATTGAAATAGAAATAACCAGTTATCCTAATATAGCTGATTATCAATCTGAAAATGTTTTTTTTGATACAAATTCAATAAATATTCATGGTAGATTTAATATTGAAAATCTTGGTGAACTATGTGAAAATAGAATAGTAATTTTTGGTAATAAGAGTAAATCTGTTTCAGAGGAAGATATTTATAAACTTACATATTCATTACTGTTGATAAGAACAAACAAATTTGAAGTTGAAGTGAAAACTTATGATGATAATCCAGAATATCCAAAGTATAGATTGGTGTTTTCATATAAAGGAAATAATTATAATTTTCCTATAACAGATCCTGATTTCTTATATAATTATAAAAAATATCCGAATTTTATTGAAAATTTTAATGAGATTTTTCTATGTTTATCTTTAGGAGTTAACTATATGGATCGGTATTGGAAACTTGTCGCAGGAATTATTCCAATTAATAAATCAGAAATTATTAATCCTAATAAAATATTTGATGACATTCCTTTTTAATCCTAATTTGAAAAGTTATATTGATATATTAAAGTGATTTATCCCAACTATAGAAGTGAAGGATTTAGAAATTCCAATTAAAGAAACTGGAATTGATAGTATTGATCTTGTGACAATCCGCGTTGGTCTTGAAAAGTATTTTAATTTTGAAGTAAACGATGCTGATTGGTATGGGTTTAATTCTCTAACTGAAGTTTTATATTTTTTTCATAAAAACAAACGCAATTCAGAAAGTGTAATAGACATATCAAAACCAATAATGACAGAGAGAACTCTCGAGATTAGAATGCCACAAATGGCGAATAGTGCATTATCTGAAAATTGGTTTCTAAAAGAAATTGGAGATATTCATTGGGAATTACTTAGTTTGGGTTTAGTACAAAAATCTTCTAAATTTAAGGATGATGTAGGGAACAGACTTTATGCTACATTTGTAAGAATTAATTACTCAATTAGACCATTAAATTATTTTCAAGAAAATGAAATAATTGAACTATCAGGTGAAATTTCAAGATTTGGTAGTAACACCTATTTTACATCTATACATGGAAATTGCAATGACAAATCAATACATGCAGAATTAATTTCAATTTTTGCAATCAGAGAATTAAATTATAATTCAATGATTTCAAAATCTAATCCCCAAACAAAAATAAATCATATTAAGCAATTAGATTTTTGTCCTGATATTTTAAATCAGTATAAACTATTAAAAAAGGAGCTTTTGGATGAATTATCATTTCAGAATTATAAATTTCAATTATCAAATAATTCTATTTATTCGATTGATTACAAAATAAATCCCTATTATGAAATTAATGGTGTTGGTTTATTATATTTTGCTTGCTATCCGATAATTTTGACAGTTGTACTGACTCTTTTCTTTGTTCTTCAACTGAATTAAAAAAATATTGTAATTGTTATCACACGATTAATCGAGATATATTTTATTTTGGAAATTGTAATGTGGACGATCAATTAATTATTAAGCTTAATAATATTGAAATATTAAATGAAAATACTTTTCAAACTTCTAGTTCTATATATAGAAAAAATGATAATAAACACATAGCAAGTATATTTTCTGTTAAACAAAAATAACTTTGCATAAAATTAATAAAATTAAAATCACAACTTTTGAAAACGATAATTGTAGATTAAAAATCCTTCCTGACAAATATTCTCTTTCCTATCAGGTACGGGACTATAATCCATAACATTAGCATACCTGATGATAATAGCATACCATAAGGACTTCCGAAGAATTTTTTGAATACAGCACCTGTGTAACCCATCAAAGCAGACATGTCAAATTTCAACATCAGTAGTACGCGGGCGAGGTCAATCGGATTGAGCATTGTCATGCCGAGCATTGGTTTTTCGAGGGGGTATTCCGAAAGCAAATAAGAGCCGAAAAGCAAGGCTCCGTCATATACGACAGCCATAAACAGCCATACGAATATTCCTATGCCGAGTCCTTTCACCTTGTCATCTGAACTAAGAGAAATGAGAACAGCAAGGGATGTAAACACAAAACTCAGTGCCACACCCGACATTAGAAGTATAAGCAAAACTGTAAATTGCCCAGATTCATCAACACCATGAATGATGAATGGAATTCCTACTCCTCCGAGATATGCTAATGATAGGGGTAGTGCCAATCCAGAATACAAGCCCGTATAAAGTGTTTTTCTTTTTATCGGTTGGGCTAACAGCATCTCTGTGAACTCACGTGAGCTGTACATGTAAATGATTCCATAGCTGATTGTTATTATTGGAATCAGGATGAGCACAATGTTAATCATACTCAACAAAACCTTTGAACTGCTGCCGCTGAATTGAAACATGCCTTCAGTGATGAGGAATAGAAATGCAAAATATATCAGTATCCATTTGCTCCTGATGACGTCCCTCAATTCGTACTTTATGATTTTAAGAATTGTGTTCATTTCCCATTTGACTCCATGAGTGAGGCAATAGTCCTTTCAAGATTGATTTTCCCTTTATCCTCGATTAAACCTTTGACAGTACCATTGTAAATAATTTTTCCTTCGAGAATGAAAATAAGATTTTCTGCAAGTTCTTCTATATCACTCATTATATGAGAAGTGATTATAACAGTCTTTTCTTTCTTCTGCTCCTTTAAAATTTTATCTTTAAGCTTACTGCTCGAGATAGGGTCGAGTCCTGCAGTTGGCTCGTCGAGAATAAGAATGTCAGGCTGGAACATGAATGCAAGTGCGGCATTCACTCTTTGACGCGTACCACCCGAAAGAGTTCGCATCATTTTATTAAGTTCATTATTGAGATTATAAGAATCAAATAATTCCTTGTCAACTCCATTTTTTCCTGCCCTTAAATCGTTGAGCATGTTTATAAGTTCGACAACTCGTAAATTTTCCGGAAAGCGTGCAATCTGGGGCATGGAGCCAATGTGATTCTTGTATTCAACTTCTTTGCTGATATCTTTATTATCAACAAAAATTTTTCCTGAGTCAGGCTTCATTAATCCGAGTATGATTTTAATCAATGTAGTCTTACCTGAGCCGTTAGGCCCTATTATAGCAGTAATTTTACCTTTCTCAATCTCAAGATTAATATTCTTCAACACATGAAGCTTGCCGAAACTTTTATTTAAACCTTCTATTCTTATCATTTCACTCTTCTCATCAATGGCTGAACATCTTCAAGTTTAACAGGGGTTATTGCAGGAACAACTTTTTCTGCTACTTCAAGAATTTGAATGAACAGGCTTCTCAGCAGAATCATTGCAGGTGAATTATTCTCGACAATTGCGGAGAACAAGCCTACAGGTTTATACGGGACATCGCCGTATCCGTCATGGTTAAGGTCGTAACCTGAATATTTACTCCAGTAATTTTTTCGGAATGTATTAAAATTATGCTTACTGCCGGTTGATACATCAAATGTATTATCAATAAAATTGTTGTCAGTAAAATCATTATCCATCGAATTTGACCTGATTTTCAATGCCCATCCATTATCAATAAAATTATTCTTTTCAAGTTTCACTCTCATCGAATTTTCAAGATATATGCCTGTTGAATTTTCATGGAATAAGTTAAATTTTATCTCGCTGTCGTTAATATCTTTAAGAAGTAAACCGTAGGATGCGGGCCCCCAGTTATTCTCAAATTTGTTATTGTACATGTGAATGAATTTGGTGTACATAACGGCAACACCTCCGACATTTCTTCTGAATATATTTCTCTTATATACACATCTGTGAGAAAACATAAAATGCAGGCCGTAACGGAGGTTGTCCTCGCTTATATTATTTTCAATTGTCGAATTTTCTGAGAATTCAAGATAGATACCATCTCTTTGCTTACTGATTTTATTATTTATAATTGTAATATTTTTACTGTACCACAGATGCACACCGTTTCCTGAAGTTGTCTCCGACTTGCTTGTTCTCCCAACAATAGTATTGCTATCAATTATGCAATCAGCACCAAAAGCTATGTAGATTCCAAAATAATTATACAATATTTTATTTCCTTTTATTATACAATTCTTTGCACTGTCAATTTTAATACCCGCATATTCCGAAACAAAGCTCATGGCTGAGTTTTTTATCACAAGACCTTCTATTCTTACTCCATCAGCCCTGATGTGGAATAAACCGGATTTGAATTGGGCATCAACTACAGGGAAATCCTCTCCGATAATTTGCACACTCTTATTAATTTCAATATCTCTTTCCTTATAATAACCTTTTTTTACAATTAATCTGTCTCCGATTTGACACAGTCTCAGTCCCTTTTTTATACTATTTACATTCCCGTTTTTATCAACGATAATATCCCTTGCTGAAAGGCTTGTTTGCAGAAGGGTTATTGTTGCTAATAAAAAAGCTAATATTAAAATTTTATATTCTGATTTCATTTAAAATATTCTTAGTTATTTTTCCCATGAATAGCCCCTATCTTCAGTTAGGGGAAAATGGCACAAATATAAAGTGACTTTAGTCACTTAACTATATTTTAAGGGGATAAATCCCCGTTGGATTTTTTCTTCATACTCCAGGACTTAAAAGTCGTGGCTATTCATTTTCAAAGATGGATAAATCCCTGTTGGATTTTTTCTTCATACTCCAGGACTTAAAAGTCGTGGCTATTCATTTTTAAAGATGAATAAATCCCTTCGTTTTTTCTTCATACTCCACGACTTAAAAGTCGTGGCTATTCATTTTCAAAGATGGATAAATCCCTGTTGGATTTTTTCTTCATACTCCAGGACTTAAAAGTCGTGGCTATTCATTTTCAAAGATGAATAAATCCCTTCGTTTTTTCTTCATACTCCACGACTTAAAAGTCGTGGCTATTCATTTTCAAAGATGGATAAATCCCTTCGTTTTTTCTTCATACTCCACGACTTAAAAGTCGTGGCTATTCATTTTCAAAGATGAATAAATCCCTTCGTTTTTTCTTCATACTCCACGACTTAAAAGTCGTGGCTATTCATTTTAATTATCCAGCCAATTCTTTTTTACCAAAGATTTAACTTCATTCCAATTAAGAATGTTTCCACCATGTTGATTCATACTCTTCTTGGCTTCATTAATGTTTGAATAACCTGAAAGGAACTCACCCATCGGGCTTCTGAGATTTTCGCTGTGAAGATAGAAGGATTCATCAGCTTTCAGAAAGTTTCCCGGATGATAATAATCCGTAATCCAGCAAGAAAGTATATCCCCGCTTGAAATTACTCCGCTTTGCAAAAAAGCAGCGAGACATTCTATGGAATCGAACTTTTCCAATTTTCCTTTTTTGGTAATTAATTCAGTTCCGAACTGCTTTTCGACTATTGACATCTTGCAGTATGAGCACATGTCTTTGCCATAATCAATCGGCTCCGGTTCACGGCTGCAAGCATTAATAAGGGTAGCGGATAATATCAGTGATAACATTAATATTATTATTTTATTTATTCTCATTTTACACAGCCTCATCTTTTTTACTTTTAAAAATTGTCATTATTACAACAAATAATCCTATTGCAAATACAGCGAAAATTATCCACCCTGCAATGTCAGGCATTGATGTCGCATAAAAATTCATTATCTGCTTTGAGCCGATTAGAGGAGGCTGATATGACATTCCGGGAATTTTCAGTGCTGCATCGGGATTGAGATGATGCCCGTAATCGTACTCCCATTGCCAGAAATCATACATGCCTGCAACTCCAATAATAAAGAATATAATCATCCATATATATAATAATATTTTCTTACCCGATATTCCTGCTATTAAGCCAAGTAGTATTAATGCACCCATAATAAATGGCATGTATGTTAATTCTGAAATCGAATCAGGTATGATTTTATTCATTCCAATATAATGGTTCAATGCGTTTATATTTTTCAAATCATGTTCTTTCTCTCCCCTGATGTCATTGATATAAATCTGCATTCCCATTCCTTCTGGATATTGCGGGGCATCGAGCGATATGTACCATATAGGTAGAAAATATGATGATATCAATAATAAAGAGGAAATGACTATCAAAATTCTGAGATTCTTTTTCATTTTATTTGCCTATTCATATTTTTTTATCCGGTTAATCACTCTTCGACAAACTCAGAGTGACAAACGTAATACAGAGCTTAGTCGAAGTATAAACATGTATCATTAGATTCAGTATTTATTATTTAATTTAATTATAATTTAATTTAAATCATGTAGGGACACAACATGCTGTGCCCCTGCCATAAAAAATATTTATTATTTCGAGCCATTATAGCTTATAGGTACATTCGTATTTGAAACACGAATGTATCCTGACATTTCCTGGTGCAATGCAGAGCAAAAATCTGTGCAATAGAAGGGATAAACCCCCACTTCTTTTGGTTTCCAGACTAAAGTTCTCGTTTGTCCGGGCATCACAAGAAGTTCGGAAAATTCCGCTCCTAATATTGCAAAACCATGTGGAACATCCCAGTCCTGCTCGAGATTTGTCGTGTGTATATATACATTATCACCGACTTTGACACCCTCGATATTATCAGGTATAAAGTGGCTTCGGGTCATTGTCATATAGACATGGACATTATTTCCTTCACGCACAACCTTAGCTTCCTTCTCGCCTTTTGCGGCATACGGATGTTTATTCTGTTCTATTGGGAAAATCTTTTGTGAATTTTTCATCAATAATTCAGCCGGAATAGCCTGCGCATAATGTGGTTCGCCGATAGTCGGGAAATCCAGTAAGAGCTTCATCTTATCACCGCTGATGTCAATCAACTGTGCCGACTGGCACATCTCGGGACCAGTTGGTAAATACCTGTCCTTTGTGATTTTGTTTAATGCGACTACATATTTTCCCCATGGTTTGGCGCAATCTCCCCCGGGAATCATCAGGTGGCCGATTGAATAATAGGAAGGAATTCTGTCAACAACCTGCCAAGTTCCGATTTTCCATTTAACTATTTCCGAAGAAATAAATGCAGAAGTATAACCATATCCTTGGCCGTCAAATTCCGTGTGTAATGGGCCTAAACCGCAATCCTTAACTTCACCGGCAATAACTGCATCATACTTTAATATCGGTATGCCTTCGGCTTCGCCGTCGAATTGCTTGTTCTCGATTGCTTTGAGCATTTTTGAGAATGAGTGAACAGGTATCATTGCCGCAAGCTTTCCTCCGCAGGCAATGTATTCACCAGTCGGGTCAACATCAACTCCATGAGGTGATTTTGGTGTTGGTAAATAGTAAATTAAGCCGGGGACATCCTTTGGGTCAATAACTTTTACACTTCGGAGTTTCTCGGATGTAGCAGATTGTGTCTCTTCATTATAAATATTATGAAAATAATTTGCCGGTATAGTCTTGAACTTACCGGCGGCAACTGCTTCTTCGGCTTTTTTCCAATTCACGGCGGCAATAAAATCCTTGTCATTCTTGGAGGCATTGACTTCAAGCAGAGTAGTAGCCTGTTCCGAATTGTAGCAAGTGAAGAATGACCAACCGTTTGAGGGGCCCCTGCCGGAATGTGCCAAATCATAATTAAAACCAGGAACAATAATCTGAAAAGCTACTGACATTTTGCCTGAACCCTGGTCAACCTTTATATAAGATAATGCGCCTTTAAAATACTTTTTATATTCTGCTATAGGGACATCGCTTTGAGGATAAGGAACGCTGAATCTCGTTGCGGCAACGACATACTCAGTGTTAGGAGTTGTAAAAGCCGAAGCATGATTGCCGCCTGTATTTGGGATTTCAATTATTTCGGCAGTCTCAAAAGTTTTCAGGTCAATTCTCGCAATTCTCGGAGTATTATTACCATTAATAAAAATCCACCTTCCGTCAGGCACTCCGTTGGTTTGTGAAAGTTCCGGATGGTGGGCATCGTCCCATGGAATGAAGCCATGGCTTGTCATAAGCATTGGTTTGGTTTCCTCGGTATAGCCGTATCCGTTTTCCGGATTCTGTGAATACACGGAAATAACCTTAAACAATCTACCCGAAGGAAGCCCATAAACAGAAACCTGTCCGCTGAAGCCGCCCGACATGAAACAGTAGAACTCATCATAAGTTCCGGGTGCTATATAGACCTTGCCTGCGGCATCACTTTCGACCATGCCTCTGTTTCTGCCTGATTTACTGCATGCAGAAATAATAACAACTAATGCAATGATACTAAGTGCGGCTAACCACATTTTGGTATTACTCAATCTTTTCATAAAATCCTCTTGATATTATTTAAACACAATTAATAAAGAATAACAAACAAAAATTATTTGTCCTCACATGTACGGAAGTATTCAAGTATAGCCCTTGCATCATCCTTTGTTACATTCTGGAATGTCATCGGAACGCTGTATTCAGCAAGAAGTTTTTTAGTTTCAGGGTGCTTCTGAATCATCTCAGCAGGATTCAAAATCATGTTCATGATGTATTCGGGTGCTCTTCTCTTGGTTATGCCTCCAAGCTTGGGAGCAACATATCTCGTTTCGATTTTGTGGCATGCTGTACATTTGATTTCAAATATTTTTTTTCCTTTTTCTACTAATGCCTGGTCAATAGGCCCTATATCAACTTTAGTAATCGGGCCAAAACCATATTTTATATGGTCGAATTCATCTTCTTTCGAACCGCCGCCGCAGGCAATTAAAAAAAACATCATTACGATAGTAAATAATATTAGCTTTTTCATATAAACTCCATTTTTTTATAAAAAATCATTTATTTTATTCTTAAGAATTCTCTGTTTTCTATTAAATAATTTAGTGATGAACTTTTCAGCATTTCACTCAGGTTTACTCTGAATTCCTTCCAGTTATCATGCAGTGGGCAAGGTGTTTCTTCACTGCATTCTTCTAAACCCAAAAAGCACTTTCTAAAAATATTATCGCCGTCAATTGCCTGAATGATGTCATAGAGAGAAATTTTACCCGGTGGTTTGCCAAGTTTGACACCACCTTTTACACCTCTTAACGAATTCATTAACTTTTTCCTGGTTAATTTTTGTAAAATTTTTGCGAGAAAGTCAGGGGGTATTTCAAGTTCTTTTGCAATTTCTGAAATAGGGATATACCCGTTTTCAGTGTGTTTGGCAAAGTAGATTGCTGTCCTCAAACCATACAAACAAGATTTTGATAATAGTGCCATAATGTTTTAATAAAGAATAAAAGACTCTTTTATCCGAAATTAAATAAAAAATCATATTTATGCAAATATAAATTATTATATTTTTAATAATTGAATTTTTATTAAGTTATTTAATACACATTAAGACTATAACAGACATGACTTTGATAAGTTTAGCTTTAACTAAAATAATTTTATTATTATTTTCGTAATATGTCTAAAGATTATGATGACAAACTATGGAAAAACTATTTCAATCAAATAAGGATGAGACAATAAGGCTTTTTAAAAGCAATTTTATTGAAGCCTTTTCACGAATTCACTGGTCAGTACCTTTGTTCCTTTATATACCTGTTGTTTCATTCTTTCTCATTAAAAGTATATTCATAAATCATTTGTCTTTTGTAATAATTACTTCTCTTTATTTATCAGGTATATTTTCATGGTCTGTGCTCGAATACTTTTTACACAGGTTTGTATCCCATTTTGAGCCAAAAAGCAAAACCGGAAAAAAACTCAGCTTCATAATGCACGGTATTCATCATGCCTATCCAAATGATTCTAAGAGGCTGGTAATGCCGCCATCAATCAGTGTGCCTTTGGGATTTATTTTTTATTTCCTGTCGTTATACTTATTCGGAAATCTGTACGTACCGCCTTTTTATGCAGGGCTGGTATCCGGTTACCTCTGCTACGACATGATGCACTATGCTGTCCACCACTCTGCAATCAAGAACAAATTGTTCCTGAAAATCAAAACAAACCACATGAAGCATCATTACCAGGCACCGGAAAAAGGATACGGAGTAAGCCAACCCATATGGGATTATGTATTCAGGACGAGGATTTGATATATAAATCTATTATTATCAATAGATTATGTACATAATTATAAAATTACGATAATTTCGTAATGAAATACTCGTAACGATAATTTCGTAATATTTCTTGTTTTTATCAAGATATTTTATTATTATTGCGATAATTTCGTAACGATAATTTCGTAATAAATAGATATGAAACAAGAAAATCCCTTTTTAATAACAGGTTATCAATCACCTGAATTTTTCTGTGACAGGAAAAAAGAGATTGAATTGCTAAAGTCTTATGCGCAAGATTCAATGCATACAGCGTTGTTTTCGTCACGGCGTCTCGGAAAAACTGCTTTGATATATCATTTGATGTATCATCTCAGGAAGGAAAAAATAAAATGTATGTACTTTGACCTTATGCCAACAACTTCTATTGAAGACTTCGCATATCATTTTGCCAAATCATTTTTCAATCAAAGAGCAAGTATATCACAAAAATATCTGCACAAGATTAACCAAATGCTGAAAGCTTTTGTGCCTTCATTAGCTGTTGACCCGGCTACAGGGCAACTAAGCTTTGAATTTAAGTTGAACAAAGCCGAAGAAATATATAATGACATTGAAGTAATTTTTGACATAATAAAAAAATCAAAAGAAAAATATTTAATAGCATTGGATGAATTTCAACAAATTCTGAATTATCCCGCACAAAATTTTGAGGGTTTTCTGAGAACACACATTCAATTTATGAAAAATGCCTCTTTCATTTTCTCGGGTAGTAAGAAACATCTTCTTCTATCAATATTCGGTGATTATTCAAAACCTCTGTGGCAAAGCTGTGCTTTCATTGAACTTAAACCGATTGACAAAATAATATATTCGGATTTTATACAAAATAAATTTAAAATTTTCGGAAGAACAATTGAAAACCCGGCATTGGATTTTATTTATGATTCAACAAGAGGAATCACATACTTTGTCCAGCTTTTCTGTAATTTTTTATTCAAGGAAACAAACGGAAAAATAAATTTAGAGACTTCGAAGAAAACCCTCGATAAAATTGTAACAGAGAGAGAAAGCTATTTTATTAATTTGCTGGAATTGCTAACACAGAAACAGATTGATGTTTTAACGGCAATATCAATTGAAAATGGAATTGACAAGCCTTTGGGTAATAAATTCATTAGTAAGCACAAGCTTGGTGCGGCAAGTACTGTGAAATCCGTTTTGGATGTACTTGTAAATAAAGAAATCATCAATCATGATAACGGTAAATATCATGTAGCCGACGTACTTTTATCTGTATGGCTCAAAGGAAGGAAAGGATATTAAGATAATTGATTTTTTGGCATATTTCTGCTGTTGGATTAAGTTTTCAGTGGTGGGGTTGCGATAACATAAAATATAAATATAATACATATTGCATATTATCATTAATAAATCTAATTTTGAATTATATATTAATTTTAATTCAAACCAAAAAATTAATTAATTAATTTGAGTAATTATCAATTAAATTCACAATAATAATTTCTGATAAAAATGAAAGAAGAAAAATTAATAGATATAGCAGAATTTACCCTCCAAACTATAGCTGATAAAATTGTCAAAGAGACATCCGAAATCATGGGGACAGCTTATTCAGAAGAAGATTTAAGAATTGGCTTTGAAAAAATACTTGAAAAATACCTGAAGCAAATCAATGTTAAGTCTTATCCTAAATATGAAAAGTCAATATTTGAAGTTGGTAAAAGAACAGATGCTTTACATGGCCAGGTTATAATTGAATACGAAAAACCTTATGCTTTTAAGTCTCAGCAATGGATTAATCACGCCTATGAACAATTGGTTGAATATATATGCGGTGTAGCAGAAGAAAATAAAGATACATTATATCTTTTCAAACCAAAATATATAGGAGTCGGTTTTGATGGCAAACAAATATTTTTTGTTCAATACAAAGGCGAAAAAGAAAAAGCTAAGACTAAATTTGATAGAAAAGACTTTGCTTTAATTGGACCTTATGATTTTGAACAAGAGACTGCTCGTACCTTATTAACATATTTCAGGGCATTATCAAAACTATTATTAACATCAGAAAATCTTACTCAAATTTATGGGCCATCAAGTAAAATAGCCCATAATGCTGTAACTGCTTTGGTAGATGCACTGAAAAAATGGAGTAATCCAAAAACAGAAGTATTCTACAATGAATGGAAACGCCTCTTTGGTATAGTTTATGGAGAACAATTCAATAACCATACGAATGATGATTTTAAGGAATTAAGTAATTTATATAAAACCAAAGAAGCTGATTTCCAAGAGTTGCTATTTTGTGTTCATACTTACTTTGCTTTTTTAATGAAAATAATTGCTGTTGAATTGTTGGAATTAAAAGAAAGCACTTTAGTTTCTTCATATAGTCATCGAATGGTACATTTGTCAAAGGCTGATTTTGAGAAACAACTTATTGATATTGAAGAAGGTGGAATTTATGCTAAAAGAGGTATAACAAATTTCTTAGAAGGTGATTTTTTTCGCTGGTATTTAAATGCGATTGAATCAACTCAATTATATGATGTTTTAAGAGAAATAATACGAGCTTTATCAGAATTTGAACCTGCTACTTCGATTATAACACCTGAAGCGACCAAAGACCTTTTAAAGAAACTCTATCAATATCTTGTCCCAAGAGAAGTAAGACATAAATTAGGTGAGTATTACACTCCTGATTGGTTGGCTGAATTAACAATAAATGAAGTAGGATTCGATGGAAACACGCTAAAAAGGGTATTAGACCCTGCATGTGGCTCAGGAACTTTTCTTGTACTTGCTATCCAGAAAGCGAAAGAATTTGCAAAGAAAAATAAAGAAAAAAGATTAGAGACCGCAAAGAGAATAGTTAATAATATTTGGGGATTTGATTTGAATCCTTTAGCAATTATTGCGTCGAGAACCAATTATCTTTTTGCATTAGGAGATTTGGTTGAATCACTCCCGCAAATTGAAATCCCTGTTTATCTCGCAGATTCTGTTCTATGGCCCGAAAGGACAAGCGGTCAACTTGAAATAGAACCACAATTTGGAAAGCATGTAAAAATGCACACCTCTATTAGGCCATTTCATGTACCACACATTTGGATAATTGATAATGGAATATTAATGCATAAGGCGGCTCCTTTAATTGAAAAAATGGTAAAGGATAATTTTGAGAGTGAAATTGCTCTTAAACATTTAAAAGAAGCAGGATGTGTCTTTCCTCCGCATGAAAAAACTGTGGAGAATTTTTATAATGAAATTCTTACTTTGGAGAAAGAAGGGAAAAACGGAATTTGGGCACGTTTTCTGAAAAATGCTTTTGCTCCAATGATGGCAGGAAAATTTGATTTTGTTATTGGTAATCCGCCGTGGGTGAGATGGGGATATTTATCAACTGAATATAGAAAAGCGACTTTGGAACTTTGGAAAAATTATGGACTATTTTCTCTAAAAGGTCAAGCTGCTTTACTCGGTGGGGGAGAAAAAGATTTTTCTATGCTGTTTGTTTATGCTGCTTCTGATTATTACCTTAAAAATGGTAGTAAACTTGGTTTTTTAATAACACAGGAAGTTTTCAAATCAAAAGGAGCTGGTGAAGGTTTTAGAAAATTCAGCTTTGGTAACAATGGTAAAAATAACACTTATCTCAAGATTCTAAAAGCGCATGATTTAGTTTTAATCAAGCCTTTTGAGGGAGCAGCAAATAAAACAGCAGCCATTTTTATTAAAAAAGGAGAAAAAACTAAATACCCTGTGCCTTATTATTTATGGACAAAGAAAAAAGGTGTTGGTAAAATACCAACTGATATGCCTATTGAAGAAGTGCTTTTAAGATTGAATAAAAGTAAATTATCTGCTAAGCCTATTGATTCAGAATTTGGTTCATGGCAAACAATAAATGAGAAGCAAAAAAAATTAGTTAAAATTTCAGGTAATAATTATTATAAAGCTAGGAGAGGGGCAAGCACTGAACCATACGGTGTTTATTGGATTACTTTAAAAAACATCTTTTCTGACAACACTATTTTAGTTAACAATTTATTTGACAGAGGAAAAAGAGAGATACCTTCTGTTGAGGAAAGAATTGAATCTGATTTGATATTTCCTATTGTGAGTGGGCGTGAAATTGAGCGATGGAAGGCAGTGCCAATAAATTATATTATCATGACCCAAGATCCAAAAACAAGTGAACCGTATCCTGAAACAATAATGAAAAAGGATTGGCCTAGGACTTTCAACTATTTTGTTAAATTTAAAAACATTCTATTAACAAGGGGATCAAATACGGTAAGACACCTTGCCGAAAGAACTTCATTTTACGCTATGTTTGGTATTGGAGAATATACTGTTGCTAGATATAAGGTTGTTTGGAAAAGAATGGCAAATGATATTTTTGCTTCTGTAATTTCTCAATTTAAAACTCCATTTGGTTATAAAAAAATTATTCCATCAGATACAACTTCACTGTTTGCAACTACTAATAATAATGAAGCACATTACATATGTGCTATAATAAATTCAACTACAATACGGGAGTTTATCAAATCTTTTTCTTCTGCCGGTAGAGGCTTTGGTGCTCCTTCAGTTATGAACCACGTTGGTATCCTGAAATTTGACCCTAATAATAATATTCATAAAAAATTATGTGATTTATCAAAACAACTTCATACATTAAAAGAAGAAGACAAATATTTTAATATTGAAAATTTAGAAAAAGAAGTTGATGAATGGGTTTTTAAGCTTTTTGGTATATCTTAGAAATATCCATCCAAAAAATGAAAAAGTATCAATTTTTTCACTATTTTAAATTTTTATGTCATGTATTTTCATTAATATATACGAAACTATATTAAATATTAATCGTATAGAGTAAAAGCAATAGTTAAACAAATCAGGAGATAAACGTTATGGCGACAAATCAGACACAGGCTCCGCCGCCTATTCCGCCGGGTTTTTACCCGCCGTATCAGCCTAAGAAATCCCGCTGGTGGATTCCTGTGGTGATTGTGGTTGGAGTGCTTGCTATATTCTTTTTTGTGATAATTGGAATATTCGGAGCTATCGGCTCATCATTTTCAAAAGAGCCTTATGAAGTTAAATCTAACTCTGTCCTATATCTGGATTTCGGTAAAGTTGTCGGTGAATCTCCCTCAGACAATCCGTTCAGCTTTATGACGGGACAAACAAGCATAACATTTTTTGATATTCTCACAGCGATTAAAGCTGCAAAGGATGACAGCAGGATTAAAGGTATTTACTACAAAGCCACACCGAATAATATGGGCTTAGCCCGTGCTAATGAAATTCAGGATGCTATAAAGGATTTCAAAACATCGGGTAAATTTGTTTACGCCTTCATAGAAACAGGAAGAGAGCAGGATTATTACTTTGCCCTTCCGGCTGATAAAATCTACATGCCCAGCGAAGGTATTTTAGAGTTGAACGGTTTTGGCGGTGCGTCAATGTTCATGAAGGGCTTTTTAGAAAAAATCGGCATTGATTTCTATGTTCTTGGTTTCGAGGATTTCAAATCGGCAGGTGAATCAATCTCACGCAAGAATTTCAGTGATTCTTCACGTTACCAGATACAGGTCATATTGAACCAGCGACTGAAAATGTTTGTCGATGCTGTTGTTGATTACCGCAAGATGGACCGAAAGCTTGTCAATGATGTGTTGAATCGCGGCGTTTACACTGCGGATTCTCTCAAAGCACTCGGCTTTATAGATGAATTCATGCAGGAAGCCGATGTCAGGGATATGCTCAAAGAAAAAATATTCGGAAAGACAAAACCTGATGATAAAGACAAAAAACTCAGATTGGTCGGCATTTCCAATTATGTTGATGACATACCTGAAGTAAAGAAAGAAAATCTTGCATCTGAGAAAAACCAGATAGCAATTATCTTTGCAGAAGGAGCTGTGATGGACGAAGGCGGCAATCCTTTCTCATCAGAAAAAGTAATCTGCACAAAAGATATGGTGAAGTATCTTAAGAAAGCCCGCGAAGATAAAGAAGTAAAAGCAATCATACTGAGAATCAACAGCCCGGGCGGTTCTGTCATTACCTCGGATGCTATTCGCGATGAAATAATAAAGACGAAGAAAGTTAAACCTATATTTGCCTCGATGAGCGATATAGCAGGCTCAGGCGGGTATTATATACCTATGGCTTGCGATACGATTATTGCACATCCGGCGACTATCACCGGCTCAATCGGTGTCATTCTTGCTGTTCCGAATATTCACGGATTGCTCAATAATCTCGACATAACCGTTGATACGGTATCGTCAGGACCTGCCGCAAATACATTAAACGGAATGCTCCCCTATACGGATTTAGAAAAGAAAAAACTTTACAATATCGGCAAATCAATTTATGACAGGTTTGTGCAAAAAGTAGCTGAACACAGACACAAAACATTCGATGAAACAAGAGCACTCGCAAAAGGCAGGGTCTGGACAGGCGAGGATGCCTTGAAACGCGGACTTGTTGACGTCAACGGCGGCTTGCTTGATGCTATTACTATTGCGAAGAAGAGAATCGGTGTTCCTGAGAAATTGAAAGTAAGAGTTAAAATATACCCCGAACCGGAGGATGAAATAGAGGCACTTCTGCGTATGTTCGGTTTCGACAGAGGAAATGATGATGCAGGGTCAGGCAGTTGGTTCAAGCGTACATTTGCTGAGATGTTCGGATTAAATCAGGACAACATATATTACTTCTATAATTCATTGCCCGACGGAATGAAACAGCAGGTGAATTATATGCTCGACATTCTCGGCATATCGAAAAAAGAAAAAGCGATGATGGCAATGCCGTATTATATTGATGTGAACTGACCTCAATTTCCCCCTTTCCTAAAGGTGGACTAAGGGGGATTATTATATAAATACAAATCCTCTTCTGATTGTTCGGGGGAGGATTTTTTTTTATTTCACACAAAATTGTCTGAACTTGGATTAAGCTGATTAATCGGATTTCGCTGATTTGATTAACCCCACACTTTAGTGTGGAGGCTGGGATGAGGTGGTGGGTCTCGTTTCTTCCCCCCCCCCATGCTGAAGCATGGGGTTACTCTCACGCGGAGGGGCGGAGAGGCAAATTGACGGAACTGTGATTTGTGTGATTAATGTGATTGGGATGATTGGGTATGGGGGTTGGGGAATGGGGATTGGGGGAAGCAGTTCATGCAAAGTTCGTAAATTGTCTGAACTTGGATTAAGCTGATTAATCGGATTTCGCTGATTTGATTAACCCCACACTTTAGTGTGGAGGCTGGGATGAGGTGGTGGGTCTCGTTTCTTCCCCCCCCATGCTGAAGCACTTATCATTACCCACAAATATTGGGGGAAAAGGAGTAATTTTGCAATAAATAAATATGTCAACAAATTACAGCGAGAAGGAAATGCATCCATCAGCAGCATATGGATGCAATAGTACGCTCTTTGGA
>Ga0208373_1000688_pt1 | contig 54295 bp, 44 predicted proteins | sample RifOxyC2_FD_184036 | JGI IMG/M metagenome (GOLD analysis project Ga0208373, IMG submission 184036) | Soil microbial communities from Rifle, Colorado - Rifle Oxygen_injection C2 (SPAdes) | ecosystem: Environmental > Terrestrial > Deep subsurface > Rock core/Sediment | place: Rifle, Colorado...
ATAATCCTCAACGCTGGGAGGCATTAAAGTTGTTTGATTTCTGTCACCAGTGCGATACATGGCTTGCTCCTTTGGAGTGAATATGCCATATTATATCATGTTAGTAATTTAATTGCGACACAGTCTGAATTAGTCATTGTTTTTCAAGGGGGATTTATGAGCCAATATACATGTTCCGGAAAAACTTTTCTTGCTAAAGAGGATCTGAAAGCCCTCGGGCTTCGCTGGGACGGGCAAAAGAAATGTTGGGCGGGTGAGCTGCCGGATGATAAACTGGATAAACTCAAAGAGCTTGCCATGCAGTTCAGCTTTAATGTATCCAAAAATGGAATGATTGTATTTGGAGATGAGAGATAGCAGGGACAGTAAGGAAAGCAAAGACAGCAAAGACAGCAAGTAAAGAAAGAGCAGTAGAAGACGCAAATTGAGCAAAGCCTAAAAACAGTCGCTATTCCAGGGAATCAACCCATTTATTATTTTAGCAAGCAATTAATTGTTGATTTTCACGACTATACTATAGCCCTATAAAGGACAGTATTTTAATGCCGTTAGAAGATGAAATATATATTGAACAGTGTAAAAACGGGGATAATACAGGGTTTTTTAATTTAGTAAACAAATATAAAGGCATGATATTTTCAGTAATTTTACAAAGAAATATTGATAGGAATAATGCGGAGGATTTGACACAAGAGGTGTTTATTAAAGCTTATAATTCAATACATAAGCTGAAAAACCCTGATAAATTTGCCAGTTGGTTATATGGTATTGCGTATCACACAAGCATTGATTGGATACGAAAACGAAAAAAAGAGAAAACGATTGATATCGAAAATGTAGCTAATTTAAATATATTTAATGATCAGCAAGATGATGATGAGCAAAAGGAAAGAATGAAAATACTTCATGAAGAATTGCAAAAACTACCGGAGGCTGTGAAATTAATACTTATGTTCCGGTACATTGATGGTTTTTCTTATGAGAAAATAAGCAGCGTTTTAAATCTGCCGGTTTCAACTATTGAAACAAGACTTTTCAGGGCGCGGCAGTTATTGAGGGCCAAAATGACAAAAAGAGAAGGTGGGTAATGCATAAAAATATAGAAAAACTTATATTGAAATCTTTTGAGAATAAACTGACACAACAGGAACAACGTGAGCTTGATCAGCATTTACTTACGTGCACTTCTTGTAATGCTTTATTTGAAGCATATAAGCGTGATGACATGACTCTGAGCAGTATTTTTAAAGACAAAAAATTGTCACCGGGATTTAATGATAATTTGGCTAAAGCAATATCGAACGAAGTTCAAAGAAAAACGACAATTAATGTTAAAAAAAGTATTTTTAAGATGTCATTTAGCGTCTCCTGGGGAATTGCCGCAGTCCTGCTGCTTGTTATTGTGAATTTGGCGACATACTTCTATTTTGGGCAGGTGAAAGGACAATCAACAAACCATCAGCGAAATCCAATTGGACTGAGCAAATCAAATACATCAAATACGGATATATCAAAAGCGCAGAAAACAACTACAGATTTGCCTGGAGAAAACATATTAAAATCTGAAAAAAAAGAAATTATTGAGGAAAAACAGCATGAAGGATTATCTAAAGAAAATGAAATAGTCAAATATTTAGGATCATATGTGGAACCTGCTAGGGAATTTGGCGAAAAATCATTAAAAGCTGCGAAATCTGAAGAAAATGTTAATATATCGGAAATGCAAGAATCAGGCTCGAAAGATAATCGTTTAGATAGAGGAAAGGGTGTTAAAATTAAATGTGAAGGCTTTAAAGAAGTGGATCGCCAATATAGTCTATTGAAAAGTACAGGTGAAAATAAAAATTATTATATCCAAATATCGTTTCCCGGGAAAGTAGAGGTCAATAAAATTGTGATTGATACCGGTTATTGGAATTATAAGGGGGAAAAACGTCCGGGGATGTATAAATTTCAGATTCTATATAATAATGTTAAATATGATAGCTGGAGAGTATTAAAAACATATAATGAAAATAAATTGTTTCATTTGGAAATAAAGGAAACAGTTTCCACTGATAAAATAAAAATAGTGCTTTTGCCGGTTGTAGTTAATGCTGACCATGGTGGTTCTGCTAATATTTATGTCGGATTTTTGAGTAATTTAGAGGTTTATGGTGGTAGCGCTGTAAAATAGCCAGCCGACTATATAGGAATTTTGAACTTCCACCCCATTAAATTCTTACTCCTATCAAGAAACAAACACACATATAAATATATTTGTCATGTAATATTCCATTAGAAATCTGCAAGTTTATATGATTTTCTACGACTATATTATAGTCGCTTGGTTATTTATAATACGCAAAACCAGGCAGAATAAGTTATAAATTAGGGTAAAAGGATGAGAATACAATGAATACAAGGATATTTGCAGTTGTTCTATGTATCACAAATAGTGGAATTTGCCTGTCCAGTACCGGAAATACATCAGGAACTGTCTTGATTGAGGATATTGGCGCAAAAGGTGCAGGGCTTGCAGGGGCGTGTTCATCGCTGATCGGTGATATTACGCTTCTAAGGTATAATCCGGCAAGTATAGCGGATTTGAGTGGCGCTCAATTATCCGCGTTGTATTACAACAGCGGAACAACCGGGATAAATTACGGGAGCATAACTTACGGAATGCCTGTCGGAATAGGGGTTCTGGGATTAAATGTATCCTATATGAATGGCGGGGAAATGGAGTTGAATTTCATAGACGGCAGCACAACAAATGTCCTAAGCGAGCAGGATATATCAGGGAGTGTGAGTTTGGGAATTTCCCTTGGGGCTAAGCTGGGTATTGGAGTAAGCGTAAAGGCCTTATCGAGTACGTTAGTCGGTTCAAAAAGTGCTTTGGCGTTTGCGGGAGACGCAGGTGCGGTCTATAAAGGGTTTATTCTTGATGGACTAAATATCGGAGCCTCTATGTCGAATCTGGGTTTAGGAATAAAATATCTCGATACAACGGAATCCCTTCCGTTAAATGTTCAGGGCGGAGCATCATATAGTATTTTGGGATTAGCGGAAGATTTAAAAGTCACAATAGCTGTAGACGGAGTTTACAGCGTAAATGATAAAGTATTCGGGCTGAAAGCCGGAGTGGAAGGAGATTACAAAGAATATTCAGGAAGAGTCGGAATACCATTTAATTCAACAGCTGACCAAAGTTTTACAGTCGGAGCAGGATACAAGTTTGACAATTACTCAATTGATTATGGAGCAGTTTTCGGAAGAGCTCTCGGATTAAGTCACAGAATAAGTGTGGGGATGAGATTGGAAGAGGAAGAGAAGCAAGGAAGACAAAGACAGAAAGCAAAGCAAGTAAAGTGGAAAAAGTGACAAAAATAAACGATAAGTGGTTGCGATATATTTTTGTCATCCTGAGTCTGATTTTTGACGAAGGATCTATGTAGTTTTGAATTAATAAAAATAGAAACGTGAGGAGAGAAAGATGAAGAGATTATTTTTAGGGGCGATTGTAATTACAATATTATTAACTCAGCTAAGTCTTGGCGATAATGTAACGCCGCTTTGGACAAAGACATATAATGGGGCGACTAATGGAAATGATTATGGGATGGGAATAGCTGTTGATATTAGCGGAAATATATATGTAACAGGATATGAAAGCGTAACAGGGCAGGGTAATAATATCTGGACAAGGAAGTATGACAACAACGGAAGTGAGGTCTGGACAAAGACACATAATGGAGTTACTGATGGCTCTGATCAAGGAAGAGGTATAGCGGTAGATAGTAGTGGAAATGTATATGCAATCGGGAATGAAGAGATAACCGGACAAAGTGCTAATATCTGGATAAGGAAGTATGACAATAACGGAGCTGAGATCTGGACAAGAACATATAATGGAGTTGCGAATGGTGTTGACATGGGGAGCGGAATAGCTGTAGATATCAGTGGAAATGTATATGTAACAGGGAGTGAAGAGATAGCAGGGCATAGTTATAATATCTGGACAAGGAAATATAATAGCAATGGAGCTGAGATCTGGACAAGGACATATAATGGAGCTGCGAATAGTACTGATTCTGGGATTGGAATAGCTGTAGATGACAGTGGAAATGTATATGTAACCGGGACTGAAGAGGTGACCGGGCAGAGTTATAATATCTGGACAAGGAAGTATGATAGCAGTGGATCTGAGGTTTGGACAAAAACATATAATGGATCTGCTAATGCTTCTGATTACGGGAATGGAATAGCTGTAGATGACATTGGAAATGTATATGTGACAGGATGTGAAACTGTAGCCGGTCAGAATTTCTCTAATACCTGGACAAGGAAGTATGATAGCAATGGAACTGAGGTCTGGACAAGGACATATAATGGAGCTGCTAATAGTGCTGATGCCGGGAGAGGAGTAGCGGTAGACAGCATTGGAAATGTATATGTGACAGGATGTGAAACCGTAACCGGACAAAGCTATAATATTTGGACAAGGAAGTATGATAGTGATGGATCTGAGGTTTGGACAAAAACATATAATGGAAATGCTAATGGTACTGATGTTGGAAGCGGAATAACGGTAGACAGCAGTGGAAATATATATGTAACAGGCTATACATTTGTATCAGGAGAGAATGGGAATATCTGGACCGGAAAATATGGTCAACAGACTTCAGTAACTTTAAATGATACCGGGTATTTCAAAATTATCGGAGGTAAAGAGGGTTATGTTAATCCAAATAATGGAGAAGTTGCAAATTTTATATATAAAACATTAGAGGTCGGAACAATAATTTTTAAAGTATATAATTTAAAAAGTGAAATGGTGAAAACTGTCTCATCGATTGCAACCGGCCCGACACAGTTTGACAGTTTTGACTTTAATTGCAAAAACGAGGACGGAAACGTCCTTTCTTCCGGAATCTATATCGTAAAAGCCGAAGGTCCTGGATTATCCATAGTTAAAAAACTGGCGATAATAAAATAAGAACACAAAAGAGCATTTGGTGAATTGTTAATGTTTCCCCGCCTACTCCTTAGGTTGTTTGGATGGCTCGAAGATTTCCAGAATATGATGAACATTTCAGAATAAAAGCCGACACAGCTTTTATCTTTAATTCTGGTTTAGGGTCGATAATCCTCCTTAGAATATGATATAATCTACTTCATGATTAAAATCTACAACACACTTACACAGAAAAAAGAGGAGTTTATTCCTATTACCCGCGGGAAAGTTAAGATTTATAACTGCGGGCCTACTGTTTACGGGTATTTTCATATCGGGAATGCCAGGAATTTCATTGTTGTTGATGTTATCAGAAGGTATCTTACTTTCAGGGGTTTTGAGGTTACACTTGTCCAGAATGTCACAGATGTGGATGATAAGATAATAAACAAGGCGAAGGCCGAAAACCTTGCCCCGGCAGCGGTGGCAGAGACCTTTACAAAGGCGTATTTTGATGACCTTGAAGCGCTTGGTGTTAAGGCTCCTGATTTCAACCCGAAAGCTACCGAACATATAAAAGAGATGCATGATATTATAGGTCTGCTCATTGAAAAAGATGCCGCTTATGTTAGCGAGGGCGATGTCTATATGGATGTCTCAAAAGTAAAGGATTACGGCAAGCTTTCGCATAAGAATATAGAAGACCTTCAGTCAGGCGCCAGGATAGAAGTGTCGGAAAAGAAAAAATCTCCTCTGGATTTTGTGCTCTGGAAAAAAGATAAAAATGAAGGTATCTCCTGGGACTCTCCCTGGGGTAAAGGTCGTCCGGGGTGGCATACCGAGTGCTGTGTCATGAGTCAAAAGTATTTAGGGCATCCGTTCGATATTCATTCAGGCGGAATTGATCTGGTTTTTCCTCACCATGAAAATGAAATTGCGCAAGTGGAGACAGCTGCCGGAAAAAAACTTGCAAATTACTGGGTGCATAACGGACATTTGAATATCGGGGGCGAGAAGATGAGCAAGTCCCTGAATAATTTCCTTTTAGCCCGGGATATTTTGAAGAAGTACAATAAGAATATTGTCAGATTCTTTCTGCTTTCGGCGCATTACAGAAGTCCTCTGGATTTTACGGAGGAAAATGTGGGGAACGCCGTTAAAGGGTTTTCTGAACTCGGGAATACTCTGTATCGCGTAGCGGGTATTTTGAATAAACCTCTGACCGACGGGGCTGTCGATAACAATCTGACAGAAAAAGGTATAGCCCTGGAAGCAAAATTTGTTGCGGCTATGGATGATGATTTTAATACAGCTCAGGCGATTGCAGCGCTCTTTGATTATGCGAATGAAATAAAAAACACGATAAAAAAGAAGGACTGGGTTTTAAATTATGAAAATCGCGAAGCGCTGAAAATTGCAGGTGAGAAACTTTCTGCGCTTTCTGCAATTTTAGGATTTAAAATAGAGGCTGAAAGTATTCCAAAAGAAATAGAAGTGCTGGCTTTGGAAAGAGAGACGGCGCGTAATACCAAAGACTGGGCAAAGTCTGATCTTATTAGAAAAACACTTGAAGAAAAAGGCTTTGCGGTGGAAGATACCCCTAAAGGTCAAATATTAATGAGGAAAATAAAATGAATAGAACAATATTTGGTAAGAACGCTTGTTTTGAGGTGTTAAGGTCAAAAAGCCGGCTTATTCGGCGTATGGCGATTGCAAAAGAGATGAAACCGGAGCTTCACGATATTCTGGCTCTGGCAAAAGAGACTTGTACGGCTTTGCAATATATGTCTAAAAAAGATATGGACCGTCTGGCAAAAGGTACGGCGCATCAGGGAGTAGTTATCTTTACCTACGCAAAAGAATATGTGGAGATTGAGGATATTCTTGAAGCCGCGGCGCTGAAGGAAGAAAAACCGTTTATTCTGATACTGGATTCGGTGCAGGACCCTCATAATCTTGGCGCCATAATTCGTACTGCAGAATGCGCAGGCTGTCACGGTATAATACTTCCCAAACAAAATTCCGTGCATGTCACGACGACCGTAGAAATGGTTTCCACCGGCGCAACTGAATACATGCTTATCTCCATGGTGAGCAATTTGAATTACGCCGTCTCGCTTTTAAAGAAACACAACGTCTGGGTGACCGGTGTGGAAGCGGATTCCACGAAAGAATATTGCGACGAAGATTATACCGGAGGAATTGCCCTGGTTTTTGGCGGAGAAGGGGAAGGTATCCGGAAAAGCCTGAAAGAGAATTGTGATTTCCTCGTTAAACTTCCTATGAAAGGTTCAATCCCTTCGCTTAATGTCTCCGTGTCTGCCGGGATTATGATGTATGAGGTCTTGAGGCAACGTACAATTGCTGCAAATAAACTCTTAATGCCTGTTGTAAAAGTGAAAGCAAAGAAGTAGCGAGTAACGGGTGACGGGTTGCGAGTTAAAAGCTACAAAAAAGTACAAAGTCTTTTTTTTAAGTTCTTTTTTTATATATAATATCACATTAGTGTAGCACCCGTAACTCGTAACCCGCTACCCGTAACCAATAGGATGGACTATATGAAAAAGCTGACATATCTGATTCTACTTCTTTCCGTATCTACCGGCATTACATTAGCCGGCGACGACGATTTCCGTAAAAAGTATTCCGAAACTTTCCAGCAGATGAAGGAATTTCATCAGGGGCTATATATAAAGGAAGCGATGGAGAGGACCGGGGCTCTCGGGCTTGGCCTTTCCGGGGATCTTCTCTTTGATGTGGATTGGAAAACCATAAGGCCTTCGGAATTCCGCCAAGGATTTATATCCATAAGCGCAGACTACTGGTTTTACGCTGTATTTAATGTATTAGTGGAAGGCGGTATTCATAGAAGTACAGAAAGAGAGGTCTGGACTGTTTCTGCAATGCTCCAGATGATAGCCCCTGCCAGAGGCCCGATAGAACCAGTCCCGAACGGTTCGGGCATAGAACTCGGTTTTAAAAGTTATCTCTCAAATATAACCGGTGAATCCGTGACCGCTTTTAAAATAGGCATCTGCGGTTATCAGTTCGTAACTAAAAATTTTGCAATAACCTACGGTGTCGACTGGATTACGCCTGCGTTCTTGAATAATAGTTTTGAAGTGAGAAGCGGGGTGAAATATTTCTTCTTTTGAGCTCAAAAAACAAAATATTTATGTGGAATTTTGAGCGATTCCACAGATTACAAAACTTTTGGATTTTACTGATACAAGCTTAAAACCAATTACTAATAACTAAATATAAATCACTAAAAAATATTCTTCTTTTGTTTAAATATTAGTACTTGAATATTTGTTCTTTGTTTAGGATTTAGTGCTTAATTCTTAGTAATTCCGTTTTACTCGTATTATCTCTTGTTTACTTCAACAACCCAAATCTCGTAAGTTGTCTTTCTGCGTACTCTCTATTTAACGGTTCTGAGGGGTGTTCATACATGTCAGCCCAGAGATTAACAGCCTCTTTCATCCAGTATTTACTATTTTTTGTGTCTTTCTTTACAAGTTTTAAGTAGATAGATCCGAGTATCCTTTCCAGCATAGGCGGATGGTCCTTTTCTGTTATTACATTTTTGATGTTATACACCACCATTTCTAGATTGTCGTCTTTTGAATAAGTATAGGCGGCCAGATACAATCTTAGTTGCCCGTAACCGGGATTTTTTTCTATACCGTATTTGATCAGCTCAATAGCAGTTTCCTTCTCCTTTAACTCGAAAAATAATATTCCGCTTACGGCAAGGTAGGGGTAAGTAAAATTCGGGTCCAATGTTATTATATCTTTGGTTTTAGGGTAGATTTGCTTATATTGTTCCTTTCCGTTTTCCCTGTCTCCCAGATACTGCACGGCGTCCATCCATAAAAAATCAGAAACTAGGACCCTGAAACCGGAGATGGAAGATAAGAAAACGTAAAAGGGATCTTTCTTTGCCTCTTTATAGGGAAAGGTCTTGTAATATTTAACATAAAAAGAGGTGTTGTTGATTGTCTGTACGCTGACAACCAGCAGGAGTAAAGCAAATCCGAGTATGAGATAGGATTTTACCGTCATTTTAAAGTTCTTTTTTCTCAAACGCTTTGATGCCGACGTAAAGCGCAATGAAAGTATAAACTGCGGCATACAGGGTTATCCATAAAATATACCAAAGGTCGAAACCCCCGTTAACCAGGTATAATTTGTCTTTAAGATTAAAAAGCGAGAAGTTGGGCGCCAGATAATAAACTGCGGCCAGTGCTATTTGTGCAGGGATGGATGTCATGTTTTCTATAACGCCTTTCAAATGTTCGGTCAGGTGTCCAATCAAAAAAACAAATGAGGCAAAAATAAGCCCGGTGGTTAGATTTGTCGCGATTGAGATAAAAGCCAGAGTTAACGCGATGGTCAAAATGAGCCCTAAAGCCATTGCGTAGACGATAAATAAATAGTTAAGATTTAAATTAACTTTGGTGGTAAAGGATATTCCGGTGATGATAACGGACATAACGGCCAGGGTAAGAAGGAGGACAAAAGTTATACCGAGGAATTTGCCGGTTAAATAACTGCTTCTCGATATCGGTTTTGTCAGTGAAAGCCAGAGGTTACGCATTTCAACTTCTTCGAAGGTCATTATGAAAATTGAAAGCATTATAGTCAGAAAACCGAAAAGTTCCATATTTGCATAGCCGACGTTTATCAGCGTCCGTCCCTGCGCTCCCGGGGAAAGTTCTTCTATCAAAAGAGAGCCGCCGATAAGCGCTATAGCAAAAACAAAAAGTATGTTTAAGACCTTGTGCCTGATGCATTCTTTAAGAACATTTTGTGCGACTGCTAAAATTTTGTTTAGTTTATTTTTTTCCATGTTCCAGCACCCTTTTTACAAAGTAGCTCTCGATGGAGCCCTTGATTTTTTTAGCGTCAGTTTCGTCGATCAGCTTCCCGTTGTTCAATATCCCTATGCGGTCGCAGATGAGTTTTACCTCGCTTACCTGATGTGTGTTTAAAAAAATTGTCTTGCCTGCTTTTTTTAGTTCCAGAATAATATCCCTCATCTGTTTTGTGGATAAGGGGTCTAAACCGTAGGTAGGTTCGTCCAGGAAAAAGACCTTTGCATCGTTCAAGAGCAGCTGGGCTATACCAACTCTTTGGAGCATTCCTTTGGAAAACTCCTTGAGTTTAAAACTCTTCTTTTCATAAAGTCCCACCTTGAACAACGCCACATCTATTTTCTCTTTTCTTGCCTTTTTCGGCAGCTCGTAGAGTTGCGCGTAATAATCCAGTATCTCAAGAGGCGTCAAATACCTCGGAAAATAAGGCATCTCGGGAAGATAAGCCATTTCTTTTCTGGTCTGAACGTCTCCCGCCGGTTTTCCGAGAATTGAAGCGGTCCCCGAGGAGGGGAAGACCAGTCCTGTGAGTATTTTAATGAGAGTTGTTTTTCCCGCGCCGTTAAGTCCGAGGAGCCCAAAAACCTGCTTTTCTTTTATTTTTATATTAACCCCTGCTAAAGCAATAGATCTTCTTTTGTTCCAAAAGTGCCCGGTGATATACGTTTTCTTTAGATTTTTTACTTCGATTGCATTCACTTCGCCCTCCGGTCAAAAAAATCGTAAATGTTATTGTTAGTCTGCCATTGCCCCTTTAATTGCTAACACACCAAGTACTATGAAAAGCACGCCGGAAGCAATATGGATATACTTTGCAGGGATATATTTCGTAATAAAGCCCCCAAGATAGGCGGCAAGTACTGTTAGGATCAAAAAAGCCGCCATGGCTCCTATTATTACAGACATCGTTGATTTTGACTGAGAAGCAAATCCTAAAACCGCCAGCTGTGTCTTGTCTCCCATTTCAGCTGTAAGAATAGTGAAAAATGCAGCTAACATGATTTTCCAATCCATCTTCGTCCTCCGGTGGTTTAATTTCTGTTAAATTATTATTTTGTTATATTAAGTAATATTGTAGGACTGCATGTGATATCGCTGATTAAGAGTTTGATTCCGCTGATTGTTTAATTGTAGGTTCGTAATAAATATTATCAGCTTAATCTATTGAGTCCGGTTATTCTGTGTTTTTTATTTTTGTTAAATAATATCAGCGTAATCCTAAAGCTTTGCAATCTCATCAAAAGATCCGCCTTATATCACTGGCGGAAGCGTAATCTCTCGGCATCGCTCAATTTGGCTTCTCGATGCCGTAGTCTTTGAGCTTTCTATACAGCGTCTTTGGGTCTATTCCAAGCTCGGTTGCGGCTTTTTGTTGATTCCAGTTGTTCTCTTTTAATGCCTGAAGTATAAGCTTTCTTTCGATGTCTTCTGTTGCTCTTTGTATTACTTCGCGGAGCTTATCTCCCGGCCGCGCTTCTTTTCTTTCATCAACAACGACCTGGATATTCAGCGGTAAGTGTTTAAATTCTATGAAATCATCAGCCACCAATGTGCTTGATTTAACGACATTTCTAAGCTCTCTGATGTTTCCCGGCCAGGGGTATTTACTTAAGAGTTCTTTGACTCTCGGAGCAAACCCCATTATTTTTTTGTTGAATTCCGTATTAAATTCCTTCAAAAATAAATCCAGCATAAAATAAATATCTTCTTTGCGGTCTTTCAAAGAGGGAAGGAAAATTACAAATTCCGATAATCGATGATAAAGGTCTTCTCTGAAAATCCCCTTTTTGATGTTGTCTTCCAGATTAACGTTGGTTGCGGTTATTATTCTTACATCGACTTTAACAGCTGTATTTCCTCCTACTCTGACGATCTCTCTTTCTTGCAGTACCCGGAGGAGCTTAACCTGGGTTGACACAGGCAGATTCCCGATTTCATCTAAAAATAATGTACCGTTGTTTGCCGTCTCAAATTTTCCAATCTTTTGTTTGTCTGCCCCCGTAAAAGCGCCTTTTTCGTATCCAAAGAGTTCAGACTCCACCAGATTTTCAGGCAGGGCCGCGCAGTCAACAGAAACCATATGCTCTTTGAACCTGTTACTGTTGTAATGGATGGCTTTTGCTATTATTTCTTTTCCTGTTCCGCTTTCGCCCCGGATCAAAACGGTAATATTATGCGGAGCGACTTTCCCGACCAGTTCATGGACTTTTCTGATTGCTTCGCTGCTTCCGGTCAGTTTTTGGATGGAATCAAGATTGTATTCTTCGGCGTAATCAGGAAGGTTGTGTTTTGTCTTTGCCGCCTCAGTAATTGCTTTCTCTGCAACAGCCAAAAGTTTTTTATTCTCTGACGGTTTGGAAAGGCAATCGGAGATTCCCCATTTTACGCATTCAATAGCTTCCGGAAGGGAATTGTAACCCGTGTAAATTATTACCGGTATATTTGTATCATAGTATCTGATCCTTTTCAGGGTTTCAAGTCCGTTTAATTTCGGCATAGCGATATCTAAAATTATAAGATCCGGTTTTTCGGTTTTAAATATTTCAAACGCCTCAATTCCGTCAGAAGCCGTTAGAACGTCATATCCATGCTCTGAAAAAAGGTGCGTAAGCAGCTCTAGTACTATCTTCTCATCATCCGCTACAAGAATCTTTGGTTTGCTCATAGCTAATAATTATACAGGCAAAATCGCCGTCTTTCAAGCACCGAAATAGGCGAAAAATCCGAAGTGGAAAACGTACTTTTACTGACTTGAATAATATTGCAGTTTATAGGGATTTTGGGCGTGATTCCGCAGATAAAAGCAACTTGAATATTCCTGCTTTGTTTTTAAGACAGATCTTTTGTATGGCTAATTTGGGTATTTCTAATTGTAATCCACAAAAATGTGTAAGGTTTACAATGTTGGGAAATTAACATTGTAACAACAACCGCAATCTAATATAATAACTATGATGCATATCAGGTTTACAAAAGATGTGCGGTTTTTGAATAAAGGGGAAGGGTATTGCTAAAGAAAATAGTTATTCCGGGATTTTTATTAAAAAATTTTAATATTCATAAATCAAAAAGATATAATATATTTAAAGGGGGAAAGATGAAAAGAATAGCTGCTGTTTTTGTGTTTTTGGCGATTTTCTGTCCGGCGTTCTACAGCTTTACGGACGGGCAGAACGCTGATGTGGTGCTTGGGAAGGTGAACTTTACTACGGAGTGTTCTAATATCGTTGATGCCAATTCTATTAAGGGAGCAAAGGGTATCTGTATAGATACTCACAACGACAGGGTCTATGTAGCCGATACCGGAAATAATCGTGTATTGTGGTGGAATGGTGTCGCTAATTTTACCACGGGTAAGGCGGCTGACGGTGTTATTGGACAGCAGGATATGAATGGACACGCCGCAGGTTTATCAGCTACTACATTGTCTGTCGTTAGTGGAATTACCGTAGATAACTCTAATGGTGATTTGTATGTTGCCGACATGAGAAATAATCGCGTTCTGAAATACAATGATCCTGTGACTACCGGTATGGCTGCAAGTGTTGTGCTTGGGCAGCCGGATATGACCAGCAAAGGTTTGCTGACTGCTGCTACCGGAATGCGTTATCCCACAGATGTCGCAATAGACAGCGCGGGAAAGCTTTATGTTTCTGAGGATAATAATAGAAGAGTAATAAGGTTTACTCCACCCTTTACCACGGGAATGGCTGCAGATCTGGTTATTGGAAAGCTTAGCATGACAACTTCCGCTACCGGTCTTTCCTCGATTCTAACAAGTTCCTGTTATGCCGTTGAGGTTGACAACTCCGGAAATCTTTATGTGGCAGATCAATCCTTGAACAAAAGAGTTCTTAGGTTTAACGGTGTTTCCGCAGCTTCTGCCGGTTCAACTTTGACGGCATCTGCCGTGTTCGGAAAATCGAATTTTATAAGTAATACCTCAGGCTCAACTTCTTCGGGTATGTATTATCCTTCAGGACTGGCGCTTGATGGTTCAGGTAATATATTTATTTCGGATTATCAGAATAACCGTGTGATGAAATATACCGGCGCAGCAACTTCGACGAACGGTCCGGCTGCAGTTCTTTCAGTCGGTCAAACTTCTCCTGATTCCTATACGCAAACAGGTCTTACGGCCATAAGTCTCAATACACCGTATGGTATAGCCATAGACGGGACAAATAATTTGTATGTTTGCGACTCCGGCAACAATAGAGTCCTTAAATATGCGGCGCCTGCGGGTAATGCTCCTGCTGCAGCGCAGGTTATCGGGCAACGCGATATGGTTTCCTCTACGTATATCAGGGCAAACTCATTAGCGGGAGTATCGGATTCCGCATATGATCGCGTCACCAAGAGGCTTTATGTGGCAGACCGGGACAATAGAAGGGTTTTATGGTGGAACACTCCTTCAAGTTTTTCGACCGGTAAAGATGCCGATGGGATTATTGGCCAGGCGGATTTTATCTCAAATGTACCCAGTGTTTCGGCAAGCGCGTTGTTTCTTCCTTGCAGCGTGGCTGTGGATAGCTCGGGGAACTTGTTTGTTGCTGATGCAAATAATAATCGTGTGCTTAAATACAATCATCCTGTGACTTCAGGGATGAACGCAAGCGTGGTAATAGGACAGCCGGATATGGACTCCAATACTCAGGGTACCTCCATAAACACTTTGAATTATCCGCAGTGTATTCGTCTTGATTCCGCCGGCAATCTTTATGTGGCGGATACGGATAACCGACGGATCTTAAAATTTAACGCTCCGCTTTCCACAAATATGAATGCGAGCGTAGTATTGGGACAGGTGGATATGGACACCAATACTTCTCCTTCTTCAGCAACAGCGCAAACCATATCTTATCCTACCGGCATAGAGGTGGACTCTGTGGGCAATCTTTATGTGGTCGATAACAATTTCAGCCGGGTGACCAGGTACAGCGCACCGTTAACTGATAATATGGCGGCTGATTTGGTGATAGGGCAGGCGGATTTTATATCTTCTAATTCGGTAGTAACACGAAGTGGTCTGAACTATCCCTGGGGTCTGACTTTTGACGGTTTTGGCAATCTATATGTTGCCGATATGTATAACGCTCGTGTCCTTAAATATACTGCACCGCTTTCTACCGGGATGAACGCAAGCCAGGTACTGGGTCAGGTGGATTTTGTGACCGATTCTAATGCAGCAACGGCGGGAGGCCTCTCTCGTCCGGCAAATGTATGTATAGATGAATATGGCAATATGCATATAGCTGATTCTTGGGCTAATAGGGTGTTGACGCACAGATTAGCAGTAGCTGTTCCGGTTCTTGCCACTACCGATAATGTTACAACGGAATCGGAAGCTACACTTACCGTTACCGGAACTAAAGGAGATGTAACTGTAGTAATTCCTGCAAATACTTTTACTGCAAATGTTTCCGTGACCGTTACTCCTGACCCTACGCTTCCTTCTGTACCTGCTACGCAGACGGGCTTTACCGGGACAAATGTCGGTGTTGAGATAACCATGTCAGATGCAACTTTGACGCTTAAAAAGCCGGTGACGCTTACTGTAGGTTACCGCACGGCGGATATAGTCGGTTTAACAGCCGGAAAGCTTGTGCTTTGCTATTACAATACGACAAGCGCGAAGTGGATACCTCTTCCCTCTGTTGTTGATGAAACTGCAAGGACGGTACAGGCGAGAGTGACACATTTCTCCCTCTTCCAAATAATGCAGGTGACAGCGGCTTCTACGCTTGATGATGCGAAGGCTTATCCAAATCCGTTTTTGGGCGGAGTGCATCCTTTAATTAACTTTATGAATCTTACGGCAGCAGCCGATGTATCTATATATACTCTCCGCGGAGAGAAGGTGGCTGGGGTTGTAGCGGACAGCGCAGGTCTTGCTTCCTGGGATGGCAGAGCCGCAAGCGGTGCTTTGGTTGGCCCGGGTATATATCTTGCCTTTATTAATGACGGAGTTAATAAAAAAACAATTAAGCTCGCGGTAGAGCGCTAGGAGGGGATGAAAATGAGAAAAATACTTAGCTTAGTTTTAGTTTGCGCCTTGATTTCGCCTTGCGCGGCCCTGCTCAGTAAGAATGATATAGGGACGACTGCGGGGCAGTTTTTAAAACTTGGAATGGGTGGTAAAGCCGCCGCGATGGGTGATGCTGTAGTTGCGGGAGTTAGTGACTCAACGAGTATAATCTGGAATCCGGCGGGTCTTACCGGTGTAAAGGGCAACCAACTTGCGCTTATGCACTCGCTTTATGTGGGAGATATTTTCTATGATTATTTGACGTTTGCAAAAGAAGTTCCGGGCGTAGGTGTGTTTGGTCTGGGTGTTCAATATGTAAATTATGGAAGTATAACGGAGATAGATAATCTGGGTACCGAGCTTGTAGGTTTTACCCCGTATGACCTGGCAATTAATGTCGGATATGCGTTAGTGTACAGCGGGATAAGCGCCGGTATCAATGTAAAATATGTTTCGTCAAGTATTAAGAACACAGCAACAGCCTTTGCGGTTGACGGCGGTTTGCAGTACACGATAGCGGGAGTCAAACTTGGATTGGCCGGATATAACCTCGGGACGAAGATGAAATTTATCACCGATGAAGTGAACCTGCCGAGATATATCAAGGTGGGCGCAGCGTACAGCCCTATAGCTAACCTTATGGTGGAGATAGACGGAGAAGTCCCCGCGGATAACGCTATAGGATTTGGATTCGGCGCGGAATATCTGTACTCACTCGGTAAGGATATGTCGGTAACGCCGAGAGCCGGATATAACAGCATAAACGAAGTGACAGGGTTCAAAGGTTTTACCTTTGGATTAGGTTTTAACTGGACAACCTACACCCTGGATTACGGTTTAGTACCTTTCGGGGATATTGGTTTTGTGCATAAAATCTCTGTTGCGCTGAAGTTCTGATAGAGCTATTCCACAGATTTCGAAGTTTTTGGATTGTACTGATTAGAAAACTAAAAGATATAATATATTTTATTTAAGGGGAAAAGATGAAAAGAATAGCTGCTGTTTTTGTGTTTTTGGCGATTTTTTGCACCATGTCATACGGTTTCACTGACGGACAGAGTGCCGATCTTGTTCTGGGAAAGACGAACTTTACCTCAGACTCTGAGAATATTGTTGATGGTAAAGCAATTAATGGAGCCAAAGGTGTTTGTATAGATTCCACAAACAATAGAGTTTACGTTTCAGATACGGGAAACGACCGTGTTTTGTGGTGGAACGGCGTAAACAACTTCACTACAGGTACACCTGCGGATGGTGTTATAGGTCAATTGGACCTGGGTGGTAGCAGCAGCGGTGCTACTACGGCTTCATCACTTCAAGATCCTCGCGGGCTGGCTGTAGATGCTGTAGGAAATCTTTATGTTGCTGACCGCGGTAATAACCGAGTCCTGATATTTAACTACCCGGTTACTACGGGTATGTCGGCTAGCACAGTACTCGGTCAGACCAGTTTTACCACTTCCGGAACTGTTTTATCTGCTACCGGTTTAAACTATCCTTCTGATGTTGCTTTGGACAGTTTGGGTAATGTCTATGTAGCTGATACGTATAACAGAAGAGTTTTAAAATATGCCCCGCCTACCAGTACTACCGGTATGTCGGCAACCTCCGTTTTAGGAAAGACGACATTTACTTCCAATGCTACAGGAAGAAGCGCAGTGTTGATGAGTTATTGCGGCAGTGTGGAAATCGATCCGACAAATGATGATCTTTATGTCTCGGATTATACTAATAAGAGAATTTTGAAATTTGCTGCGGCTACCACCTCCACCTCAGGAGCTACCGCAACCATTGTTTTGGGGCAGACCGGTACTACTTATGCTTCAAATACTCCTTTATCTTATGCTACTAGAGAGGTGTATGGTATGGCTTTTGATAGTCATGGCAATCTTTTTGTTTCGGACGCAAATTATAGCCGCATTATTAAATTCACGAATGCATCGACGCTTACAACGGCTCATATACCATCATTGGTCGTTGGACAGATAAATCTTTCTTCCTGGACCAATGTTACCTCTGCAACGAATATGCGAGAGCAGCAAGGTATAGCCATTGACAGTAGTGATAATATCTATGCTTGTGATCAGTATGCCAATAGGGTACTTAAGTTTCCGGAACCCGTGGGGGATAACACTGTTGCATCCCAGGTTATCGGTCAGTCAAACATGACTAGTGGTGTGATGAACCTTGTCCGGCAAAACTCTTTATATGGGACATCGGACGCTATTTATGACCCGCTAAATAACAGGCTTTATGTTGCGGATACATATAATAACAGGGTTTTATGGTGGAATGATCCTGAAACTTTTACTTCAGGAAAAAATGCCGACGGCGTTATTGGCCAGCCGGACTTCAGCAGCGGGGCTACGAACCAGGGATCTCCTTCGGCAGCAACTCTCTACTCCCCGGAAGGTCTGGCGGTGGACAGCTCCGGGAATTTGTATATCTCTGAAGCCGGAAACAATAGAGTTCTCAAATATAATAGTCCAATAACCTCGGGGATGTCAGCGAGCGTTGTTGTAGGAACTACAGATATGACAACTTCCGGCGCCGGCGGTCTAAATGCCTCGGAACTTAACAGTCCGAGAGGAATATGCGTTGACGTTGAGGGTAATCTTTACGTGGCTGATTATGCTCGTTACCGGGTGTTGAGGTTTAATGCTCCGATAACGACGGGTGATACGGCGGATGTAGTTTTCGGTCAGGTAAATATGACCTCCAACGCTCAAGCGTGTACAGCTGCCGGTATGGGTGTCGCAGTGGATGTAACTCTCGATGCCGCCGGGAATCTTTATGTTGCTGACTTTGGCTATCGAAGGGTGTTGAGATACACTCCGCCTTTTACCTCGGGAATGAGCGCGGACTTGGTACTGGGGCAGGCGGATTTTGTAAGCGGAACTACAAGTGGTGCCCAAAACAGGCTTGGTGATGTATGGGGTGTTACCCTGGATGCTTCCGGAAAACTTTATGCAACAGATCAAACCAACAACAGGGTTGTAAGATACAGTCCGCCTTTTACCTCGGGAATGAATGCGGATTTGGTTCTGGGTCAGGTGGGCTATAACGCCGGAACTGATTACGGCTTGAGTGCTACTGCGACAGGTGACGGGTTTCATGATCCTCAACAGTCGTGTTTTGATGCCGGCGGCAATCTTTATATCGCAGACCAAAGTGCGAACAGACTTTTAATGTTCAAGTCCAATGACTACACAATAAGCGGATACATAAAGGATGCGGAGAATGTTGCCATAAGCGGGATTTCAGTGAGTCTTTCAGGAGCAGGGACTGCGACTGTAACGACTAATGCGAGCGGGTACTATGAATTTACAAATCTTACTGCCGGAAGCTATACTGTAACGCCTTCTGCTGTAATTAGAGGTATGACTCCCTCCAGCAGAACGCATACTCTTGTGGCTTTTGGAAAGTCAGCCCAGAATTATGTGGCAGGTGAACCTGTTTCAGTCACTTCAAATCTGAATGCCGGTGAAGATGCTTCACTTTCTACCACCGGTTCTAAAGGTGATGTGACTGTAGCGATAACGGCGAATACTTTTTCAGCAAATGTATCCGTTACCGTAAATCCTGAGCCGACACTTCCTGCTGTACCGTCAACCCAGACGGGTTTTACCGGGACGAATGTAGGAGTGGAAATAACGTTATCGGATGCGACACTTACCCTTAAAAAGCCTGTTACTTTGACGGTAGGTTACCGAGCTGCGGATATAGTCGGTTTAACAGCCGGAAAGCTTGTGCTTTGCTATTACAATGAAACAATGGCAAAGTGGATACCTCTTCCCTCTGTTGTTGATGAAACTGCAAGGACGGTACAGGCGAGAGTGACGCATTTCTCGCTCTTCCAGATAATGCAGGTGACAGCGGCTTCTACGCTAGATGATGCGAAAGCTTATCCAAATCCGTTTTTGGGCGGAGTGCATCCTTTAATTAACTTTATGAATCTTACGGCAGCAGCCGATGTATCTATATATACTCTCCGAGGAGAGAAAGTAGCGCAGGTGACGGCAGATAGCGCGGGACTTGCGGCGTGGGACGGTAGAGCCGGAAGCGGCGCTTTGGTCGGGCCGGGTATATACATTGCCTTTATTAATGACGGTGTTAACAAAAAAACAATTAAGCTCGCGGTAGAGCGCTAGGAGGGGATGAAAATGAGAAAATTACTTAGTTTAGTTCTAGTCTGTGTTTTGATTTCGCCTTGCGCAGCCCTGCTCAGTAAGAATGATGCAGGCACGACCGCGGGGCAGTTTTTAAAACTTGGAATGGGCGGAAAAGCCGCCGCCATGGGAGATACTGTAGTTGCCAGCGTTAATGATTCCACGAGTATAATCTGGAATCCTGCGGGTCTTACCGGTGTAAAGGGAAACCAACTTGCGCTTATGCACTCGCTTTATGTGGGGGATATTTTCTATGATTATTTGACGTTTGCAAAAGAAGTTCCGGGCGTAGGTGTGTTTGGTCTGGGTGTTCAATATGTAAATTATGGAAGTATAACGGAGATAGATAATCTGGGTACCGAGCTTGTAGGTTTTACCCCGTATGACCTGGCAATTAATGTCGGATATGCGTTAGTGTACAGCGGGATAAGCGCCGGTATCAATGTAAAATATGTTTCGTCAAGTATTAAGAACACAGCAACAGCCTTTGCGGTTGACGGCGGTTTGCAGTACACGATAGCGGGAGTCAAACTTGGATTGGCCGGATATAACCTCGGGACGAAGATGAAATTTATCACCGATGAAGTGAACCTGCCGAGATATATCAAGGTGGGCGCAGCGTACAGCCCTATAGCTAACCTTATGGTGGAGATAGACGGAGAAGTCCCCGCGGATAACGCTATAGGATTTGGATTCGGCGCGGAATATCTGTACTCACTCGGTAAGGATATGTCGGTAACGCCGAGAGCCGGATATAACAGCATAAACGAAGTGACAGGGTTCAAAGGTTTTACCTTTGGATTAGGTTTTAACTGGACAACCTACACCCTGGATTACGGTTTAGTACCTTTCGGGGACATGGGTTTTGTCCATAAAATATCTGTGGGAATGAAGTTCTAGAGAGCAGCAAGAAAAGCAGAGAAAGCAAGGACAGCAAGTGAAGAAAGGGAAGTAAAAGAAGCAAGAGTAAAAAAACAGAAAGAGACTGAGAGAGATATATAAAAAAGGCCGGTTTTTCACCGGCCTTTTTTTGTTGTTAACTAAATTTTAAAAGTGCACTCTTTAAAATTTAAAAGTGCCTGTATCTAGCCCAACTTCCGCTGAATTATGTTAAAAATGCGATTTTTAAAATATTTAGTTCATATAAAAGCAGCATTTTGTCATAAAAAGTTTCAAAATAGCGTGTGGTACAGACCTGGTATTAGAATATACTCATAATATTTATTTAAAAAAAACAAAATCATAGTTTAAGGAAATGATCTTTAGAACCGATGAAGAGAAATATGATCTAAAACAAGTAAAAGTATATCTGCTGCTTGTTTTAAAGATAAGACACCGCGTTCTTTTTTGCCTTTTCTCCCGGTTCTGCGACAGTGTTAACAGCCGGCAGCGGGTCAAGTTTGTCAGCCATTTTACTGTATTTTTCTGCTTCAGCTCTTTGTTTCTGCCCGAGATAGAAAACACTTACTTTTCTATAACTCTGGGCTGCTTCCTTGGGTAGGCCTTTTACTTCCATCAGGGAGGCCATTTTGGCCTTTACCTCGATATTTTCAGGCAGTTTATCAATTATGATTTGTGTAAGTTGGACTGCTTCGGAAACAAGTTTCTTCTGCACGAGGGCATCCACTTCGTTCATCAAAAACTTCATGCATTCTTTAGCAAAACTCTCATTCGGACAATCTTTGGAATTTTCCCCCGGATTAGCTTCAACAGCCGATATCTTTTCGTAAGCGGTCAAAGCTTGTATAAAATCCTTAGATGCCATACGGGAATAGAAAAGGCATTGCAGAGCTTTTAAATGTTTTGGTTTTATCTTTAACAGAGTTATCATTTCTTCGGCAGCTTCCTTCAAAAGACCGCGTTTATAATATACAGCGCCCAGAATATAATGAGCTTCAAGACTTTTGAATTCTATTGCCTGGTTAGCGAACTCCTCGGCCTTTTCCATGTTGTCTTGTACCAGATAGAGTTCGGAAATACTCAACAATTCGAATTTTGCCTCCCTGTCCATATCGCTCTGAATATAGATTCGGGCAATTTTTATCTTTGCAGGCAGGTAGTTTTGGTCAATCTCAACAATACGCAGGTAAAACTTCAGAGCGTATTTGTAAAGTTTGCTTTCAAAAAAGTTGTCCGCCAGAAAAAGTAGTTTCTCCACGGCTTTCTGATGCATATTGTTTGCGTAGTATAGATCCGAGAGTTTGACATGGAGTTCAATGTTCTCCGGATCCTGAGCTACCTTTTGTTCAAGACAGGATATTTCCTTGTTATTATAATATTTTGTGTCTTCTTCAAGTACGTTCTCGCCTTCAAAATGATTGGTCTTTTCAGTTTCCTCCAGGAGCCTTGCCAGTTCTTCAGCCTTGAACTTAGCCGTTTGTTCAGCAAGAATGCGTGCTTTTACCTCAGCCTCCCTCATAGCCGTTTGTTCTGCAAGTAAGCGGGCTTTTACCTCAGCCTCCCGCATAGCCGTTTGTTCTGCAAGTAAGCGGGCTTTTTCCTTAGCCTCCCGTTTTGCCATTTTCTTTGCAAGTTTGAGAGCTTTTTTTTCGGTTTCTCTCTTCGCCATTTCCTCTTTAGCTTCCAACTTCGCTCTATTTTCTAACTCGCGCATAACGCGTTTCTCGTTTTCTCTTCTCAGGCTTATTTCAGCTTCCCGTATGGCTTTTTTTTCTGCCTCGAGTTTCATGTGTTTCTCTGCTTCTTTTTCATTGTATTCTTTTATTTCTTTCTGGAGGCGTAATTCCATATCCAGTTTTCTCGCGTTTTCGGTCTGCATCCTTATTTGTGTCTCTTTTTCTTTCAATTCTTCGGCGGCCTTTTTTTCGTCAAGTGCATATTTATTTTCCTCTTCCGTGTTTATCTCTTCCATTGAAGGCTCCATATGAATTTCAGGTTGTACTGCTTCTACATCAATCTTTTCCGGAAGTGCTTTTTTCACGGCCCCGGCAGTGGCTGCCTCCGCGGATATTTTGGCCTTCTCGTCAGATAGATATTTTGAATAACTCAGGTCAAAATTACCGGTATTTCCCTTTGCTTTATTCATAAGAGTTTCACCTGCATTCATTATTTCTTCAAGGTATTTTACTTTAAGTTGGGAACTCTCTATCCGGGCTATCAGCAAATTAAGAGTAGAATAGTTTTCTGTTCTGTTAGAGCAGAGAAGGGGGACCATGATTTCCATGTTTTTTATCAGGTACTTGGTGAACAATTCCGGATCCATTGATCCGGATACAATTGTGAATCTGTCTTTCCAGTAATAAAAGATCTCTTCGGGTTTTCCGTTGGCTTCAAGCACAGAATTCTTTATGCATTTTGAGAAATTCTTAATGACCTTATCGCCTTTGTGGTATCCGTAGATCTTGCAGAATTCTCGAAAATCCCTGAATTGGATAAAAGTGGTTACAAAGTCACCGCTCTCTCTGCTCAGATTTCTAATATTCTTTTCAGCAAAGAAACGGGTACGGTAACCGCTGTCCTTATCGATTCCTCTCAGAAGAAGCAGCATATTTACGATCTTCACCAGAAGGAGGAATATGCAGAATGGAAGAAGAAAGGTGAGAGAATAGTTAAGAACCTCCATCCCCATTTGCCTTCCGGTTACTTTTACTTCAACCGGAAGCAGTCCATTGCTGTAAACATTTATAGTGTTTATGCCTTTTGTCTTTCCGGTAAAGAAAATGACAGAGCAGTTGCCGCTGTCATCGGTGATACTATAACTGTCTTTGACATATCCGTCTCCTTTTCCCACCGAGAATACTACAAAAGCATTTGATACCGGGTGTTCTTTTGGATCGGAGACATGCGCAGTTATTTTGACAGTTTTACCTGTTCCGGCCGATTGGGAGCTTGACCAGGCGCCTAAATTCATCTGGGGCTCCTTTGCCTGAGAAGAATAAGGCAGTAAGAGAACAAAAAGCAAACTTAAGACGGTAAACCAGCCTATCTTATATTGCCTGCCAATGTCCGGGTTAGAGTCAATATTATGGGCTACTCCATTACCGTCTTTGATCTTGGCCGCTTTCATGACCTTCTCGGCTTTGTCTATGAACTCGTTGAAATTCGATACAGGGAAGAATCTGCTATCCATAACTGCCAGGGAAACCGAAGTAAGAGGAAGTTCCTTTCTGCTCTTTTCTTCTATATGCACAAGGCCTGTTCTCTGCTCTTCTTCAGGATAGAAAGACTTTATCTTTTCTGCTATTTTTTTAGCGAGCTCTTCCGGAACTCCCTCCGCCTTATTTTTCTTTATTAATACCATAAAATCATCGCTGCCAAGATGGTAAACAGTGCCTAAATGCCCGGTATTTATTTTTAATATATCGGCTATGGCGCGTATAAGTTCATTTCCTTTTTCATAACCATTAACTATATTGAAATATTTAAAGTTATTGAGGTCCAGTAATATGGCTGTGAATTTCTTCTTATATTTTATTGCCTTTTTTATTTGATATTTTGCAGACAGTTCATTTCTCAAGCCGGTGAATGTATCAATATGTCGAAGTTTAACCCTCTTATTCAGAAGTAAAACCAAAATCATTAAAAGCACGGTAAATATTCCGGAAAGTGGGGTAAAACTGAAATGCACCGGAGAAATGTTCTTGTATGAAATATCTTTTGGTACAATTCCGGAGTTTACGCTTACCCTGATGTCCAGGGTGCCGTAACCCTCCGGCTTCAGAATGACAGATGCAAGTCCATTCGCGTCGCTTTTCGTCGACAGGGCCGCCAGACTGCCTTTACCTTTGATTATATTAAAAAACATTTGCACACCTTTGACCGGAAGATAATTGGAATCCGTTATAAGAGCGCAAACAGCGGGCTTGCCTGATTTTTGCGACAGGTAAACATTCAGCTTGGAGGGAGTCCCCGCATTTTTTCTGGCGAGAACTATTTGACTTTCGGTATTAACGGATACTGCCTGTGCGGGAAGTTTTTCACATGAGGCTCTTACCGAGTTTACACCGGCTTTAGCACCTGTTCGAAGCGTGAGGACAGCCTTGCCGTATTTACCTGTATAGACAATTTTAGAACTGAGCTTGCCGGTGCCTGCTGACACTTTAAAATTTACGGCGGCGCCCGTAACGGGATTCCCTTTTTTGTCGAAAACCGCTGCGGTTAAAGTTACCTCATCTCCTGCCGTCACAAACGAGTGATTAGCTTTAAGTTCCAGCTTTGCCGGAGGTAAAATGAGACTGGTTACATTTATAGTCAAAAGAGCCGGCTCCAAATCTTTTGCTCTTTCTTCATTGATTAACTTTACCCCGGCCACTATAGTTCCTTCTGCATCACCGCTTCTGAGTTTAACAAAACAGATTCCGTCAGCCGCGGTCACTGCTTCCGCGGGTTCAAACCGTGCGGCGCCTTCGGTAACCGAAAAACTTACTTTTATGTTTGCAGCAGGATTTTTGCGGATGTCTTCCACCTTTACTTTGAGGGTTGTACTGCTTTTTGTAAAGATATCGTAAGATTCGGCCGTTGTCTGAAAAGAAGTTATCGGAGAGGGGATGATGGATATCTCTTTAATCTGAGAGGAAAGAGTGCCTGCGGATACTTCCAATTTGACTGTTCCCGTATTTTTTCCGGCCTTTACACCTGTACAGAATTTACCTCCGGCATCAGTCTTTCCAGAAGACTGCTCTAGTACCATCAGTTTTGTAGAATTGATTGTTACAGGGACATTAGAGCAAGGTCTATTTTTGGTGTTGTTTACAAAAACGGTAATCCTGCCTGAGGTCTCAGGATAGAATATCTCTTGATCAATGTTTACGGAAAAATCCAGGGGTGGTGAGTCCATTCCTTTAATACTGATAAAGACCGGGTCGGTTGTATCTGCTTCTATTTTTAAAATATTCATTCCGGGCGTATTTCCGGTGGTAAAGACCGTTCGTGTTATGCCTGCTAAGTTAGTGAAAACAGGTTCCGGTTTTACAAAACCGCCGCCCGATACGACAGAAAATGTTACCTGGGCGTGGTTAATGGCGTAATCTTTAAGGTCTGTTACGTTAACCGTGATATTCGCATCCTCACCGGCATCAACAGCCTCGACATTCGAGGCGGCTTTTATTATATTATCAGCATATAGGTCTAAAGGCAGAAGAGCCAGCAAAAGAAATGCCATAATCAATGTTTCTATCTCTTTACCACTGTTTCTCATATTTACCTTCCTTTTGGATCAATTTTACCTTCTACCTGCTTTAATAAGCAAACATCATGCCAACATAGGGAAAGTGATTAATAAGATTATAATATACAATATCTATTTTCTTTTGACTAGATTCGGGCACGGATGCCTGACCGCGAAGACAAGGATGCCTTATAGAATTCGTCCATAAGGTTAATAAGGTTTGTAAAGTCCATAAAGTAAAAGCGTTAAGCTAATTACTCTATCTGTAGCTATCTGTGCCATCTCACTACCCATCTGTGTCATCAGCCGTGATATTATTTGAAAAATCACGGCTAATATAGTACAATACTTGAAAATCGGTAATTTCAAAAACAGGTGGTTAGAATATGGAAAACGAGATATTTCAGGAAAGGGCAGAAAAGGTTAAAAAGCTCAGGGAAGCAGGGGTAAATCCTTATCCTTATAAGTTTGATCCTACCGGGAAGAGTAAAGAACTTACTGAAAAGTACAAAGATCTGGAGATCGGGAAGCACCTGGAAGAGGATATTTACGCGGTTGCCGGAAGGATTATGAGCCTTCGCGAGCATGGTAAATCGGCTTTTTCTCATATAAAAGACGGCGCAGGTTTGATACAGATATATTTCAAAATGGACCTCTTGGGTGAAAAGCAGTGGGAAATATTTAAAAAACTGGATATTGGTGATTTTATCGGAGCTAAGGGCGATATTTTTAAGACCAGGACAGGAGAAGTTACTATCAGGGTCCGTGAGCTTACGCTTCTTTCAAAATCAATGCTTCCGCTTCCGGAAAAGTGGCATGGACTTAAGGATGTTGAGATTCGTTACCGTCAGAGATACCTGGATATGATAGCAAATCCCGAAGTTAAAGACACGTTCTATACCAGAAGCTGTATTATTAAACTTATCAGGAAATTCCTTGAAGAAAAAAGTTTCCTTGAAGTGGAAACTCCGATGATGCACTCTATTCCAGGGGGAGCTGCGGCAAAACCGTTTAAGACCTTTCATAATGCTCTGGGTATCGAACTTTTCATGCGGATTGCTCCGGAATTATATTTAAAACGTCTTCTGGTCGGCGGGTTTGAGAGGGTATTTGAGATCAACAGGAACTTCAGGAATGAAGGTATCTCCATTAAACATAATCCTGAATTTACGATGCTTGAACTTTACCAGGCGTATGCGGATTATAATGATATGATGGACCTTACGGAAGAGATTTTTGAATATGTGGCAAAGAATATCTTCGGGACAACTAAGATAGTTTACCAGGAAAAAGAAATAGACTTTGCGCGGCCGTGGAAGAGGATTTCCATGTCTGATTCCGTTAAGGAAGTGACGGGCATAGATGTTTTAAATCTTAGCTTTGATGAAATTAAAGCGGCTTGTGCCGGAAAAAATATTGAAACGGCACCTGTTGTGTCTAAAGGACAGTTGATAAATGAACTTTTTGAGAAGATAGTGGAGCCGACTCTCATTCAGCCGACTATTATTAAGGATTATCCGATAGAGATCTCTCCTCTGGCCAAAAAGAAAAGGGATGATGATATGCTGGTTGAGAGATTTGAAGTTTTTATATTCGGCAGGGAAACTGCAAATGCATTTTCTGAGTTAAACGACCCGCTTGACCAGAAAGAAAGATTTTTAAAACAGATAGACCATGAAAAAGAAGCGGAGCTTAAAAAAGTTGACTACGACTATATTACCGCGCTTGAACATGGAATGCCTCCGGCGGGAGGACTTGGTATCGGTATTGACCGTATGGTGATGTTTTTTACTAACTCCCCTTCTATTCGCGATGTAATTCTCTTTCCACAAATGAGGCCTAAAGATGAAGAGGGCGTATGATCTTTTTATCAGCCTAAGGTATCTAAGGGCAAAGAATAAGCAGGCCTTTTTTTCTATTATTACTTTTATTTCTTTGGGCGGTATCACTCTTGGTGTCGCCTCTCTTATTATCGTATTAGCCGTTATGAACGGTTTTCAGAAGGATATTCGAGAAAATATACTCAGTATTAAATCCCACATTGTAATTTATGATAAAACTTACAGAGCTATTCCTGATTACCAGCGAACTGTTGATATAGCAAAGGCAACGAAAGGTGTGGTTTCGGCGACTCCTTTTGTGTTTTCTCAGGGTATGATGAAAATAGGGTCGACCACGGAAGGTGCGGCTCTTTGGGGTGTCGATCCCCTGCAGCAGCCAAAGGTTTGTGATACTGAAACAAAAATACTTCTTCCTGCTCAGGATAAAAAGCCCGGTATTATTCTTGGTAAAGAACTTGCGGCTAGGATATACGCCAGGGTCGGCGATGAAGTGGTGATAATCACTCCTATATTCAAGACGACTGCGCTTGGAATGATACCAAAATTCGCAAAATATGAAGTGGTCGGTATTTTTAAATCCGGGATGTACGAATATGATGCGACATTTGCCTATATTTATCTCCATGATGCTCAGCAGCTATTCGAAATACCCGGCAGGATCAGCGGTATAGATATCCGGGTTAAGGATATTTACAGTGTAAAAGAGATAGATAAGGACCTCCGGGGAAATATCGACAGCAATCTCGGGGTTTATGACTGGATGGTTATGAACAAAAACCTTTTTTCAGCTCTTAAACTTGAAAAGATAGTTATGGGGATAATTCTTACCCTGATAATACTTGTTGCAGCATTCAATGTTCTCAGCAGTTTAATAATGATGGTTATGAGAAAAAGAAAAGACATCGGAATCCTGCGGACGCTCGGAGTGTCTCAGCGAGGAATTATGAAAATATTTATTTACCAGGGAATGGTAGTTGGAATGGTTGGGACTTTTATGGGCGCGGTCATCGGGATAACCCTTTCCATGTTGCTGCAAAAATATCATCTTATCCCTCTTTCCGGGGAAGTGTATTATATCGATCATGTTCCTGCGGAGTTGAAGATCTTTGATATCGGTTTGATAGTCGGAGTTTCGCTCCTTCTTAGTTTTATCTCTACTCTATATCCTGCGAGACAGGCGGCAAAGATGGATCCTGTGGATGCGGTGCGTTATGAGTGAAAAAGTACTGATTGCCAAAGATGTTCATAAAGCTTTTACACTGGGTGATACGAGTGTAGAAGTTCTTAAAGGTATTAATCTGGAAGTGGAAAAGGGTGAGCTTGTTACTCTTCTGGGCCCTTCCGGTGCCGGAAAATCCACGTTATTAAATGTACTTGGCGGTATTTCAAATCCGACTTTTGGAAATGTCTACCTTAATGGCAGTGATCTTTACAAAATGAACGATACCGTGCTTTCTGCGGTGAGGAATCAGAGGATAGGTTTTGTTTTCCAGTTCTATAACTTATTACCTGATTTTACTGCGCTTGAAAATGTGCTGATGCCGGCAATGATTTTAGGCCTGGATGCCGAGGAAAGGGCTAAAGAACTCTTAAACGAACTGGGGCTTGGAAGCCGTATGACCCACCGGCCCGGGGAACTTTCAGGGGGAGAACAACAGAGAGTCGGAATGGCCCGCGCATTGATTAACAATCCGGATATCCTGCTTGCGGATGAACCGACGGGAAATCTTGATACTGAAAATGCCAATCTGCTAATAGACCTGTTTATAAGAATAAACGTAACTAAAAACCAGACTATTGTCTTAGTTACCCATAATATGGAATTTGCCAAACTCTCCAAAAGAATAATTGAAATGAAAGACGGGAAAGTTGTATAATAAAATATAACTCAATAACTAAGATCTAAGCACTAAATTATAAACAATGACTAAGAATTAAGCACTAATAACTAAACTTTACGGAGTTAATTAATATAAATACAATGATTTTGTTTAGGATTTAGAATTTAGTAGTTAGTAATTGATTTTAAAGGGGGCTTTCATGGGTTCTATCATTAATTTAAATGGAAAATTTGTTCGTAAGGAAAAAGCTGTTATCTCGGTTTTTGATCACGGTTTACTGTATGGTGACGGGGTTTTTGAAGGTATTCGTTCTTATAACGGAAGAGTTTTTAAACTGGATGAGCATATTGAACGTCTTTATACTTCGGCTAAAGCTATCACCATGAATATTCCTATCTCCAAAGAAAAGATGAAAGCGGAAATAGTGGCTACCATCAAAAAAAATAAACTCAAGGATTCTTATATTAGAGTTGTGGTAACACGGGGTGTCGGGGATCTGGGGTTAAATCCTGTAAAATGTCCGAAAGCATTTTATTTTGTAATTGCGGCAAGTATCACTCTTTATCCTGAAAAATTTTATAGAGAGGGCCTCCCTGTAATTTGTGTCTCAACGAGAAGAAATATTTCTGAAGCTCTTAATCCGATGATTAAGTCGCTGAATTATTTGAACAATATTCTTGCGAAAATAGAAGCCAACAATGCCGAAGTGCTGGAAGCAATCATGCTTAACCGCGAGGGTTATGTCGCGGAATGCACGGGTGATAATATCTTCATTGTTAAAAATGGTGAGCTTATTACTCCTCCTACTTATATCGGAGCTCTTGAAGGTATTACGAGAGATACGGTTATGCAACTGGCAAAAGATATGGGCTACAAAGCGTCGGAAAAACCTTTCACTATGGTGGATATGTATGTTGCTGATGAATGCTTTTTGACCGGTACAGCAGCAGAAGTTATTCCTGTCATTAATGTGGACACAAGAAATATCGGAAATGGAAAACCCGGCCCGATTACAAAAAAACTGATTGAAGCGTACAGGGAAATGACAAGAACACAGGGGACAGAGGTATATTAAGAACAAGTCTATAACGTCTGTAAAAGTCTATAAGGTCCATAAGGTAAAAGAAGAAAAATATAAAAGAGGGCGCTGAAAAGGCGCCCTTTTCTTTTGGTTTTTACGTTATGGACTTTGTCTGTTATTTTGTTTATACTATACATAATCAGTTAAAATGAGGGTTGTTTTAAAGATACTAATACCCCCTTAGTGTAAGACTTTATGAACCTTATAAACCTTACAAACTTTATTAACTATCTTTTTTTACAGGCGGGATTTATGAAAAAATTTAATACAGTTGCAATAATAGGAGTCGGACTTATCGGCGGGGCTTTTGGGATGGCGCTTCGCAAACAAAAACTTGCCTGCAGGGTAATAGGAATCGGCAGGAATGAAGCCAGGCTAAAAAATGCTGTAAAACTTGGCGCGATAACCGAATATTCTCTGGATTATTGGATTCTCGGGGAAGCGGATCTGGTGTTTCTGGCTACTCCGGTTCTTCATATAAAAGATATGCTTACAAAGATTGGTCCTTACCTGAAGGCCGGGGCTATTGTTACCGATGGAGGCAGCACGAAAGAAAACATAGTAAGTGCGGCAAACAAATACCTTCCGCTTTATACTTATTTTGTGGGGTCGCATCCGATAGCAGGTTCAGAAAAGAGCGGAGTTCAATTTGCCTGTCCTGATCTCTTTAAAGGTTCTGTTTGCGCTGTTACTCCGGATAAACTGACTGATAGAATGGCGCTTACGAAAGTGGTAAACATTTGGAGAAAACTCGGGGCAAGAGTAATTACTTTAAAACCGGCTGAACATGATAAAATTCTTGCGGCTACGAGTCATCTTTCGCATTTCGTGGCGGCTGCCATGTCAGTCTCTGTGATTAATAAAAATAAAAATTTATTGGCGCTTATCGGTAAGGGCTTTAAAGATACGACAAGGATTGCGGCTTCAAATCCCGAGGTGTGGGCGGAGATAGCTCTGGCAAATAAAATAAATGTCTGCAAAAGCATGAAGGCCTTTATTAGGCAAACGGTAAAACTCGAAAAGGCAATCAAAAGAGGAAAGTCAAAAGAGATTATAAAGTTACTTAAAGAAGCGAAGATAAAGAGGGAGAGCCTTTAATGGATTACACAAAAGGCAAGATAAAAAATATCTATGTCCTTCGGTTTAATGACGGTGATGATGTCCTGGAAGGTCTTATAAAAACAGCCAAAAAAGAAAAGATCAAAGCGGGAATAATTCATCTGACCGGAGGTATTAAGAACTGCAAAGTAGTGACCGGTCCGAAGAAAACCTGTATCCCTCCGGTACCAGTCTGGCAAAAAATAAAAGGTGCTCATGAAGTAGTCGCCTTCGGAACGATGTTCCTCATGGGTAAAGAACCAAAAGTCCATATTCACTTGGCGTTGGGCCGGGGAAAAAAGACATACGTCGGTTGTCTAAGGACCGGCAGCGAAGCCTACCTTGTTCTGGAAGGCGTAATCATAGAACTGGAAACAAAAGTAGTCAGAGAGTACGACAAGAAGTCAGGATTTAATTTGTTGAAAATAGTGGGTTAAGTGGATAAAGTGGAAAAAGGGAGCAAAGTGACAGAAAAAGAATAATTCTGTCATCCCAGAGTGCTTTAATCTGGGATCCAGTGTCTGTGCTTGTAATATAATAATGCCACAGTTAAAAAAAGACTTTTATGGACCTTTATAGACTTTTACAGACGTTATGGACAAAGATTATAACTTGAGGCTAAATTGCAAAAATTAATCGTACATAAAGCTGTCAATCTGTCCGGACTTATCCGGATTCCCGGCGATAAATCCATTTCCCACCGGAGTATTATGTTTGGCTCTCTAGCTAAGGGTAAGACGGTTATCCTGAACTTTTTACAGTCAGAGGACTGTCTTTCCACTATGGATAGTTTTAAAAAGATGGGGATTAAGATAGTACGGAAAGGTGACAGGGTTGTTGTTTTTGGAAAAGGACTTTTTGGATTAAAAGCGCCAAAGACAATTTTAAATGCGAATAATTCCGGAACAACTACACGGCTGATTCTCGGGATTTTGGCGGCGCAGCCGTTTACCTCAAAAATTACCGGTGATAAATCGCTTTGCAAGCGGCCGATGAGAAGAGTTACAGACCCGCTTCGCGAGATGGGTGCCTCCATTACAGGAAAAGACGGCGGTAACTATACTCCGCTTACGGTTACCGGAGGAAAGCTTAAAGGGATTAACTTTAAATCAAAAGTTGCGAGCGCTCAGGTAAAATCGGCAATTCTTTTGGCCGGACTTTATGCGGACGGGAAGACGTGTGTGACTGAGCCTGAAAAATCACGCGACCATACGGAAAGAATGCTTAGATATTTCGGAGTTAAACTTGCAGTAAAAGGCAATACGGTCTGTGTAAAGAGCGGGCAGGAGCTAAAGGGCAGAAAAATTGAAGTTCCGGGTGATATCTCCTCGGCGGCTTTTTTTATTGTAGCCGGACTTATCACTCCTAACTCGAAACTGGTCCTCAAAAATGTCGGGATTAATCCGACTAGGACAGGTATAATAGATGTACTTAAGAAGATGGGCGCAAAAATAAGGATAGTAAATAAAAGAAATATAAGGTTTGAACCGGCGGCGGATTTGATTGTAGAAACAAGCCGTTTGAAAGGTTCTGTAATAGGAGGTAAGGTAATTCCCAGGCTTATTGATGAAATACCGGTTCTTGCCGTTGCCGCAGCTCTGGCAAAAGGAAAGACGGTTTTTAAAGATGCGGCAGAATTAAGAGTAAAAGAAAGCGACAGAATAAAGACCCTCTGTACAGAGTTAAATAAATTTGGAGTAAAGACAAAAGAGTTTAGAGACGGTTTTATTGTTTACGGCAGTTCGGAACCCAAGGGAGCAAAGAGCATTTCCTATGGTGATCACAGGATTGCAATGTCCATGGCGGTACTTGCTCTTGTTTCCGAAGGAAAGTCGGAAATAAGAGATACGGCCTGTGTGAAGACTTCTTTTCCTGAATTCTTTAGGTTGTTTAAAAAAATTCAATAAGTATAATGCTAATAATAAGTACAAAGGATAAAGTACAAATGACAATATAAGGAGTCATATACCTCAATATATTGTAGTTTGTAATTCGTCATTTGTAATTTTACTGAATCAAGGAGATATAATATGATAATGAGAATTTTAGCTGGTCTTATGATCCTCTGTTCAATTTCGTTCGCCCAAATCATCACTGCTGCACCTGGCTACGAATTTCCAAGCTATGATTCAATTGCGAAGGTTGGCGAGACGGTTGAACTTCTAGTCGAGGCTAAAGACGGTATAAAATATGAATGGAGCCATGATGGAAACGGGAAACTGGAAATTGTCCAGGATACTATTAAGGCAAAATGGACAGCACCTACTTCTCCGTCAAAGACCAATCCGGCTTTGATTACAATAATAGCCCGGGATAACTCAGGTACAGTTACCCGTACTTTTATTAAAAAAGTAGCAGTGTTTGGCGGCGAGATTCTTGATCAGCCTCTTCTTTTCTTCTGTGACGGTCCGGGTTCTGCCAGGTTATTCAAATGCGCTCCAAATCAAGTCAAAGAAACAAGGTATCAATGGGAAGTTATGAGGGGGACTGAAAGTGTTTTTGCCATACCGGAAGATACCTCTAAATCTGAAGCGAAATTTAAGACAAGAAAAGTGAGTCAAAAGAAAGATGATGTTGAGATAAAATTAACCTATATCCTGGAAAGTGAAAAAGAAAAGAAGACCTTTGAAATATCCAGGCGTACTTACGTTAAAATGCCGTTGGTTTTTAAACAGATTTCGCGTGACAATAAAATAGAGGAAGGACCCGATATTTACGGATACAACACATTTACCACTTATCAGATTTTGGATCAATTTAACGAACCTCTTTCGGCTGAAGGAATTATAATAAACCAGGAGATTACGCTTGTAAGCAATCCGTATGCGGTTTTACCAAAATCAATAAAAGTGGATTTAAAGCAATATGTTACCGATTGGGAGGGTAAAGTTGTCTCAAGAAGGTTTATTACGACAGTAGCGCCTCTGCCTGATAAGTTTGAAGCTTTATACGAACAGGATCTTTATGTGAATGATTCATGTCTTTTGGAAAAATTAGATATAGTTTACAGCAAAAACGGGGTTGAAGAAAAAGTAAACAGAGATAGAAAAACCCGAAGACAGAAGATGGAAGAGGTGAAAAAGAAACCTCAGGACAAGAAGGAGGGCAGCGCAAGATAATGTTTTCCTTCTGTTTTGTTACCGACAGAAAACAGCTCAGTAAAATCTCTCTTCTTTCCGGTGTTGTGAAAGCTGCTGCGGCGGGAGGTGCAGATGCGGTAATGCTTCGTGAAAAAGACCTTGAAAATACATCGGAACTCCTTGTTCTAGCGAAAAAAATAAAAAAGGCGGCGGGTAAAATGGCGTTTATTGTGAACGGCAGATGTGATATTGCTCTGGCTTCCGGTGCTGACGGGGTGCATCTTACATCTTCTTCAATACCGGTAAGGGATGCCAGGAGAATAATTGGTAAGACCAAACTGCTTGGAAAGTCCTGCCACAGTCTAAAGGATGCAGAAAAAGCCTGTAAAGAAGGCGCTGATTATGTTTTTATCGGGCCGATATATTTTACAACCTCAAAAGCAAAGTATGGAAAACCTCTTGGCTTGAATATAATAAGTAATATAAAAAAAAGAATAAATATCCCGGTTATAGGAATAGGCGGGATTAAAAAAGATAATGCGGAAGATGTTATGAAAGCAGGAGCTGACGGTATAGCCGTAATTTCCGGAATAATAAAAGCAAAAAAACCGGAGATTGAAGCAGCAATGTTTCGTGGAGTGATTGATGGGTCTGGAAAATAAACGAGCTCATATAAGGGTGCGTGTAAGTATTCCTGTGGAAATTACCGAGCCTGAAGATCCTTCTTTAATAGTCGGAAGGTTTGTTGATTTCTCGGCAGGCGGCGCAAGTGTTATGACAAACAAGTGCTTTCCTCTCGGAGTAAAACTTCTCGTTACTTTTGAAGTTGACGGCGAAAAATATATTCAGATATCATCCAGAGTTGTTCGTTCGAGACAAAACCCTGAATTTTGTTCTCTGGGAATTGCTTTTGAAAATCTGACTCCGGTGATGAGCGACAGGTTCGACCGTTTGGCAAGAAGACTTCATTCCCTGAAAGAACGTGGGATGAGTAAAGGAAGCATTTAGCAAGTGAAGCAGGGGAAGCAAGAAAAGCAAGTACAGAAAGTGAAGAAAAATAAGCAAGTGCAGCAAAAACAATGAATAAAATGTTTGTATCAGTGGAATCCTGTAGCTTTGTAATCGGTGGAATCTTTTTCAAAAAGGAGCGAGGGAAAATGAAAAAAGCGTTAATGGTCTGGGGCGGGTGGGACGGACATGAACCTAAGCAGTGCGTGGATATATTCGCGCCGGTACTTCAGACGAATGGGTATGATGTTACAATCTCTGATAAGCTGGATATTTATACAGACAAGGATAAAATGATGTCTTTTGACCTTATCGTACCTGCCTGGACGATGGGAACTATTACTAAAGAACAGGAAAAAGGGCTTGTAGATGCAATAAAAAGCGGTATTGGTCTTGCGGGTTGGCATGGAGGGATGGGTGACTCCTTTAGAAATAATGTAGACTATCAATATATAGTAGGCGGGCAGTGGGTCCAGCATCCGGGCGGGATAATAGATTATTCCGTTCAAATTACAAAACCTGAGGATCCAATAGTAAAGGGTTTTACAGATTTTAAAATTAACTCCGAGCAATACTATATGCATGTGGATCCGTCCAACGAAGTTCTGGCTGTTACAACCTTTGACGGTCATATAGATCCCTGGATAAACGGTACTGTAATGCCCGTAGTCTGGAAAAGGAAATACGGCAAAGCCAGAGTTTTCTACACCTCGCTTGGCCACGCAGCTAAAGATTTCGATATCCCTGAAGTAAAAGAAATAGTAAAAAGAGGAATGCTCTGGGCGAGTAAATGATGCCTGTCCGGCGCATTGAAAATGTGCTCCATAAAAGTAATTTTTAAATATATTTCTGGTTTGTTCTTTGTGGTTTTTTCGAATTTCGAGTTTAATGTTTTGAGTTTTCCGTCTCTGAAAAGACCTCATTTACTGGTGGAGAGGTTTGACATAAGGCGGGTCATTGCTATCAACATTGTGGAGACGGTCGTATGATCATAGAACAATTTAATGGCTTAATATCTTCGGTTATAAAAAATTCCCTTTATCTGGTTGATTACCAGAAGACAAAGATACAGGAACTTGTTTATTCTGTAAAAGGAAATGCGAAGATAATTATTGTGACTGAAGCAAACTGGACGGTGCCTATAGCCTGGTTTGGTCTGTACTCTCCGATATATATGATCGCTTTGGGTTTAAGCAAGGTTGAGGTCGGGCTGGTAACTTCCCTCGGGATTGCGGTTGCCGCGATAGGCACTATTTTGGGCGCTACAATTTCCGACAGGTTGGGGCAAAAGAGAACTCTTATGATATTTGATTCTTTAACGTGGCTTACTGCGATGCTGGTCTTTTCTTTTGCACAGAATATATGGTGGTTTATCGCCGGAACGATAATAAATAATCTTTGCATGATAGCAATGGCCTCCTGGCAATGTCTCTTTGTTGAAGGTACGCCAAAAGACAAAAGAGCAAATATCTATGCTTTCCTGCAGGTAATGCTTAATGGCGCGAGCCTTCTTGTACCGCTGGCAGGTATGATAGTGGACGGTTTTGGTCTTGTTATGGGCTGCAGGATAATGTATTTCATTTCCTCAATATCAATGGGTGCAGGGCTTTATTATCGAGGGAAGCATCTAAAAGAAACTGAAGTTTCCAGGAAAACTGTCAAAGAAAAAAAGAAATATAATTTTGGGGAAGAAGTAAAAAAATTTAAAGAGGCTTTTTTAAATATAAAAGAAAGAAAGCAATTATTCTGGTATTGTATTGTCCAGATCCTGGTCGGGTTCGCGCTGGTTATGTGGAATACTTATTATCCGATATTCTTGACAGATACAAAAGGTATTGGCCTGGCTGATTCCGAAATTTCTATTTATCCGTTTATTTTCTCAATTGTGATGATCAGTATAATATTTATTTTTATTCCTCACGTGAAAGAAAAGAAATTTAAAAAATACCTGGTATTTGCGACAATGTTTTCAGTGGTGGGCGCATTGTTTTATGTTTTTGCTCCCGCGCATAAAGGTTCCTTCATTGCAATAGCATTTATTTTTAACGGTATATCAATGGCGTTCTTCAGGCCTCTTTCAGATGCCTACAGCATGAATTTGCTTACAGATGCGGAAAGGTCAAGGATAGTTTCTGTGTTTAACACTATAATAATCCTTGCCATGGTTCCCGCCGCCCCCATAGGCGGTTATTTGTACCTGATAAATCCAAGGCTGATCTTTCTGGCAGTAGCCATAATCTTCGTTATAAGCATTGTGATAATGAAGGTAAAGTTTACGGAAGAGTGAGGCGGAAAGGCTTGCCTGATGGTTTGAAGGTTAGAGGTTTGGATGGTTGGTGGAAAAGAAATGTAGTTGCTCAATTTCATTGAGCCGCCTGATGGAATCAGGCAACTACTGAGAATCCTAACAGTTTTGTAGTTTGTATCAGTGTCCACATCTGGTGAGATCTCGCGAAAGGCGGAGAGTCCTGTAGTTTTGTAATCCGTGGAATAGTTTTTAAATGAACTTTTCCTGTTAAAATGCTGCTAATACTGTAGAGGTAAAAATATGAAAAGGTTTCTTTTGGTTCTAATGTTTCTGCTTGCTTCCGGTATTGTTTATTGCAAAACACTTTATGTTGAAGCCCCTATTGATTTCCCCAATACTCCCGTAAAAGTAGCAATTGAAACGCTATTTTTAAAAACAGGGGCACAGTACTCGTTTGAGGTTACTGATCCTCCAATGTCAGTGTACGGCAATGTGACACTGTATATAAGAGAAAGACAGGAATTAGACACAGTGTTAGCATTGATTTTAAAGCCAAAGAATTTGTCTTTCAATGTAGATGCCTCTGGCATATATCATATTAAAAAAAAGTCGAATACACCTCCTGTTAAAATAATTGCTAAACAGTATTCACTGACCTATATAACCGCAGATGAGATTGCGAATGATGAGAATATCAAAAAACTGCTAACAAAGAATGGTGTTTTAACTCAAGGTGACGGCAACGAAATAATAATAACTAATGAGCCGTCAGTTTTACAGAGTTTCGAGAAAATAATTAAAATAGTTGATGTCCCTGATCATGCCAATAAACTGGAGGCTTTAAAAGAGTTGTTGAAAGTATTTTATAATCTATATTTTCCGAAGGATGTAGAAAAAGAGGAGACGAAAAAAGAACAACCTATGAAATATGTCGAACCGCCTACTTCTACTTTTGACACTCCGATCAAAATAGCTTTAGAATCTCTTTTTAAAGACGCAAAAGTTTCATATGTAATAGATACGCCTTTGGATGAAAATATGCGAACATCCGATGCTTCCATAAAAAAAGAAGATTTGACGAAAAAAGATGGCCTAGAAAAAGCATTAAAGCGTATCTTAGAGTGGAAAGAGCTAACTTTCAGTGTAGACGAAAAAGGTGTATATCACATTCAGAAAAAGGACACAACCTCTCATAAAGAAATATTCATTGAACCGCCTATTGATTTTCAGGATACGCCACTTAAAGTATCGCTTGAGTCAATATTTTTAAATGTAGCAAAGTTTGTAATAGATGTCCCGGATATATCAGAGTATGGTAATGTTACTATGAGAATAACAGAAAAACAAGAGCAGAAAGATGTATTAACGTTAATTCTTGAACCCAAAGGTTTAACATACTGGGTCGATGCTATAGGTGTTGTTCATATTATAAAAAAGCCTGTTGCACCAGAAAAGAAATAATATATAATAAACTACATTAATGTCGCACCCGTTACTCGCAACTCGTTACGTTTTTATTAATTGGCATCAGGAGAACTCCAAAACCACCAAAACCGTCTTTTTTCTTTAATATATACGGCTTTTATGCTAAAATTAACCCATATGAAAACCTCAGAAACGCTTATTGCTAAACTAAAATCTAAAAAGGCGCGCATTGCGGTTATCGGGCTTGGCTATGTCGGTTTGCCTCTTGCGGTGGAAAAAGCCAAGATGGGATTTTCTGTCGCGGGATTGGATGTAAATAAGGTCCGGGTTGATATGGTGAACAAAGGGGAGTGTTATATCCCTGATGTCGTGGACGGGGCATTAGGCGAACTTGTAAAAGCCGGGAAGCTTCGCGCTACGATGGACTTTTCCGTGCTCAATAATGTCGATGCCATTTGTATTTGTGTCCCTACCCCGCTTGATGAGAATAAAGATCCGGATATTTCTTACATAAAATCTACTACAAAACAAGTTGCAAAATATCTTCATAAGGGACAGCTGGTCAGTCTGGAAAGTACCACCTACCCGGGAACTACCGAAGAGATAATGCTTCCTGAACTTGAAAAGACGGGGCTAAAGGTCGGAAAGGATTTCTTTCTTGTCTTCTCACCGGAGAGAGTTGACCCGGGCAACAGGCAGTTTAATCTGAAAAACACTCCCAAGGTTATCGGTGGAGTTACAAAAACCTGCAGTGAAGTCGCAAAACACCTTTACGGACAGATAATTGACAATATTATGATAGTCTCTTCTCCCAAGGTTGCCGAGATGGAAAAACTTCTTGAAAATATCTATCGCTCCGTGAATATTGCTCTGGTAAATGAACTTGCGATGCTTAGCAAAAAGATGGGCATTGATATGTGGGAGGTCGTGGATGCGGCGGCGACGAAACCTTACGGTTTTATGGCTTTTTATCCCGGACCCGGAATTGGCGGACACTGTATTCCTCTGGATCCAATATATCTCTCCTGGAAAGCGAAAAAATATGATTTCCGTACGGAATTTATTGAACTTGCCGCAAAGATAAACGAAAACATGCCTGAATATGTCATTCGCCTGACAGTGGATGCCTTGAACAAGCAGGGCAAGAGTATAAAGGCTGCTAAAGTGGTGCTTCTTGGTATGGCTTACAAAAAAGATATCAATGACTGGCGTGAATCCCCGTCGTTTAAGTTGTTTGAAATACTGAAAAGTTTTAAAGCAAAGGTCGTTTATCATGATCCTTTTATTCCTGCCGTGAAAATCGCAGGGAAAATGGAGAAATCTGTTAAACTTACAGATGCTCTTATTAAATCTGCGGATTGTTTGCTCATTGCCACCAATCATACATGCTTTGACTATAAAAAAATGATAAAAACTGCCAAGCTTATCGTAGACACCAGAGGCGCTACCAGGAAGTTCGGCAAATTCAAAAATGTGGAAGTTCTATGACAGAAATATATACTCTCGTAGAAGTAGACGGTAAGAAAGCAAAGCTAGGTAAAGATGTTAAGATCGGTTATAACTCCGTGATCTATCCTGATGTAGAACTGAAAGATAATGTGATAATTGGTGATAATTGCATCATAGGCAAGACCGCCGAAAGAGCAAAGACCTCAACGTTAAAAAAAGAGAAGTTTGCTCCTCTTGTTATCGGGGAAGGGACAACCGTCTGTGCCGGAGCTATAATTTGCGCCGGTACAACGATCGGTAAGGATACACTTGTCGGAGACGGCGCTTTCATACGCGAGAAATGCATCGTTGGCGATAAATGCCTGGTCGGCCGAGGAGTCACGGTAGAAAATGATACAAAAATAGGAAATAATGTAAAAATGCAAGCCCACGCTTATGTGACCGCCTGGATGACTATAGAAGATAATGTTTTTATAGCTCCATGTGTTACCACTACAAATGATAATTTTATGGGCCGCACCGAGAAAAGATTTGCCCTTAAAAAAGGCGCCACTATAAAAAAAGGCGCGAGAATAGGCGCAAATGCGATACTTCTTCCCGGCATCACCATCGGCAAAGAGGCCTTCGTAGCTGCCGGTTCTATTGTTACAAAGAATGTACCGGATGGCAAACTAGTTAAAGGTGTCCCTGCAAAGGTCATTAGGGATGTGCCGGCTGAGGAATATTCGGAATAGCAAAAACTAATTACTAAGATCAAAGTACTAAATTTAAAACAATAACTAAAAAATAAGCACTAATAACTAAACGGAAGGAAGTTTATTAATATAAGTACAATGATTTTGTTTAAGATTTAGCGACTTATTAAGTAATTGTTTAGAATTTAGAATTTAAGTCTTAGTGATTGTTCTTCAAAGGAGTTATATGCAAGTACCGTTAATCGACTTAAAAGCGCAATATCAGAATATTAAAAGTGAGTTGAACCTTGCAGTTGAAGCTGTCCTTGCCGGCGGGCACTTTATCCTCGGACCTGAGGTTACAAAGCTGGAAGAGGAGATGGCAAAGTTTTTTGGTTCCAAATACGCTATTGGCGTTAATTCCGGAACTGACGCTCTTTTTCTTGCCGTAAAGGCGCTTGGAATAAATGAAGGCGATGAAGTTATTGTCCCTGCGTTCTCATTTTTTGCCTCTGCGGAAACGGTGACCTTGGCCGGCGCAAAAGTAGTTTTTACCGATATACGTCCTGATACGTATAATATTGATATAAAACATCTTGAAGAAAAGATAACTCCAAAAACAAGGGCAATAATGCCCGTGCATTTATACGGTCAGCCTTCTGATATGGATCAGATAATGTACATTGCAAACAAACACAAACTTAAAGTGATAGAGGATTGCGCACAGTCTATAGGCGCAGAATATCGCGGGAAAAAGACCGGAAATATCGGAGATATCGGCTGTTTGAGTTTCTTCCCGACCAAGAATCTTGGTTGTGCCGGAGACGGCGGCATGGTACTGACCAATAATGAAGAATATGCCAATCTGATAAAACTTCTTCGGGCTCACGGTTCCTCAAAAAAATATATTCACTCGGAGATAGGGATAAACAGTCGGCTTGACGAGATACAGGCTGCAGTTATCCGGGTAAAGCTTAAATATATCCAGGCCTGGAATGAAAAAAGAAGAAAAAATGCAAAGTTCTATAATAATAATTTGAAAGGTATTGTGACCCCGTTTGAACAGGATTTTGCAAAGCATATTTATCATCAATATACAGTAAGAGTGGAAAACGGAAAAAGAGATGCTTTCCAGGAATATCTTAAAGGGCAGGGAATATCGACAGCTGTTCATTATCCTATCCCCATGCACAAACAGGAAGCATACACAAAACTTGGCTATAATGTCCGCATGCCCGAAAGTGAAAAAGCCGCATTGGAAGTATGCTCTCTTCCAAACTATCCCGAAATGACCGAAGAGATGCTGGATTATGTAGTGGTAACGATTAATAACTATAAATAAAAGAAGGTTCTGGGTCCTGGGTGCTAGGTTTACACTCTGGAGTTTTAAATTTAAATAATGACACATTAATGTAAGCAAAGCTTTTCTCGGTATGAGTGATATATTTTTGTCAACATATGTTGACAAAACGAGATAGCACCCGCTACCCGTAACGTTTTTTTAGTTTGCATTGTAAAATTTACTTCGAAAAGGAGGGGTAATGCGACCTTTATTTGTTTTCGGTACCCGTCCTGAGGCTTTAAAGCTGGTGCTTCTTATAAAACAGTTTAAAAATCCTGTGATCTGCGTTACCGGTCAGCATAATCAGATGCTTTATCAGGCTTTGAAGCTTTTTAATGTAAAACCGCATTATGACCTTAAGGTGATGAAGAAGAATCAGACGCTCTTTTCGATAACCGCGAATATACTGCTCAAGATTGAAAAAGTATTAGAAAAAGAAAAACCCGATGTGGTTATCGTTCAGGGGGATACTACCTCGGCATTTGCAGGCGCTTTGGCCGCTTTTTACAAGAAAATTCCCGTTGCCCATGTAGAAGCAGGGCTTCGTACGTATGATAAATATGCTCCCTTTCCGGAAGAAATAAACAGGAAGCTCGTTACCCCGATTGCCGACGTATTTTTCGCTCCGACAAAAGAAGCCGCTGTAAATCTTATAAAAGAAGCCATTCCTGAGAATAAAATATTTGTAACAGGGAACACTTCCATTGACTCTCTGATTTTTATGGTGAAAAAATTAAAAAAAGAAGAGAAAGCACGCCAGCAGTATTTTAAAAAAGAGTTTGGTATAACATTTAACACAAAAATGATACTCGTCACCGGTCACAGAAGGGAAAACTTTGGACAGGGCTTCAAGAACATCTGCCATGCTTTGAAAGATATCGCTAAAAACAACGACGCACTGATAATCTACCCCGTACATCTTAACCCGAACGTTCAAAAGCCCGTGACGGAAATACTTTCTAACGTCTCAAACATAAAACTCATCCCACCCATGGATTACGAAAACTTCGTCTACCTGATGTCCAAATCCCATTTCATAATCACCGACTCCGGCGGAGTCCAAGAAGAAGCCCCTTCCCTGAAAAAACCTGTTCTCGTAATGCGTGAGGTAACCGAACGCCAGGAAGGCGTTGCCGCAAAAAATGCAATTTTGGTCGGCACCGACAGAAAACGAATAGTAAAGCTTGCAACAGAGCTTTTAAAAACCGGCACCCTGTCCCGCCGCATGACCGCCAAGAAAAACCCCTACGGCGATGGTCAAGCATCGGTGAGAATCAGGAATATTTTGAATAGGAAGTTTAGCTGAGCTTTAATAAGAAATGCAAGTTTGACAAAAACTGGCACAGGTGATAAATGAAATACACATTTTTCTTAGATGAGACAGGGGATCATGGTTTGAGTTTTATTGACAAAAACTTTCCTCTTTTTTTGTTGTGTGGATGTCTTATAAGCGAAGATGATCTTTTAGATATTGAGACTGCTTTAAATGAATTTAAAATCAAATATTTTGGAAGCAAGTCTGTAGTTTTACATTCCAGAGAAATAAGAAAATGCGAGGGAGCCTTTCAGGTACTTTTTGATACGAAGTTGAAATCACAGTTTTATAATGATTTGAATGGGTTGTTGGAAAAGGCGAACATAACGATTATTGGTGCAGGGATAAATAAAGAAGAATACATTAAAAAGTACGGGAAAGATGCAAAGGATCCTTATAGTATTTGTCTGTCGTTCGTTATAGAAAGAATGACTTTTTGTCTTGACAAAAAAGATAACGATGGCAAAGCTGAAATTATTGTTGAGAAAAGAGGAAAGAAAGAAGATGTAATGCTTGAAGCGCATTTTAATTCAATAAATGATAGGGGAACCTTTTACGTTACGAGGCAAAGGATGCAAAAAAGAATACTCGGATTTAGTTTTTTGCATAAGCTTGATAATAATATCGGCTTGCAGTTGTCGGACTTGATTGCTTATCCACTGGCAAGAAAGACTCTCTATCCGGAAGTACACTATATTCCATTCCAGATACTGGAAAAGAAAATATACTGTAATGATATTGGCGAATACAAGGGATGGGGTTTGAAAATATTCCCATAAAAGCAGAAAGCCTCCCTTTCGAGAGGCCTCTGTCGACCGGGAGACACCCCGATCCTTTCAGAAAGTATTTATTTAATTTAGGGCTGTTAAGTTTTGTCCAACAGTCCTCTTAAATGCCGACGGTTTTACTTGGTAAAACCTAATAACAGTATATACTATATTTAAGGAATTTGCAATAGCCATGCAGCTCGAAAACAGGGGACTATGGCATTGTTTTGTCCCCTAAATAAAAACACCACCTGCGACCCATTCGGGTTTTCAGTGGTTCAGTATTATTATAGTAAAAAGAATAGGTTTTGTCAAGGTAGTCACAGAAATTGCAGGAATTCCTCAAGAAGGAAAAAGTACGTATTTTTTCCTTGTAGTTGATCAATTTATTGAGCGTTTTTAAGGCGCCCGATGAATCTGGCAGCTACAAAATTACGAAAATAACCGTCATGAGGAATTTCTTAGATGTTATTATAAAAACGCTGGATTCCGGCTCTGAGTCCGGAATAACAAAGGAAAACATGCGAACAGAGGGGAAGATTCAAAGTACTCCAAGAATATATCTGCTGACAGCTTGGACTATAATGCGCAGCCCGTTCTTTATGATTACTTTTTCTTTCGCACTGTTTGGTCTGGGTATTGTGTTATTGAATAAAAAAGAAGTTTTAGAGGGTTTCGTACATTTCATGACAGTTGTTTTGGGCAGCATTCCGGAAATTGTTACATGGGTAATAGTATCTGATGAATTTATAGCGGCTTTCACTGTTATATCTGTTTTGTTATGCTTCTTTACGTTGTTCATTGAAAAGTCCTGGGCTGTTTTAGTAATCGGTATTATAAATATTATAATAAGTGTTTTTATTTATATTGTGAGATTGAGCCACTTGGCTTTTATTCCGTTATTTCTTAGTGCATATCCTTTATTGAAGTACGCTCTTTTACCGGGAAAATATAAAAAAAATATGAAAATAGTCCTTTTTAGACAAATACCTTTTACGCTTTTAATAGTAATCATTTTTTACATGTTCGCATTTTATTGCCTTGTTCCAGGGGGGATTTTCAGCGGGTGGAGTTGTACGGATTAAGTTGATTATCATTAATAAATGTTCAGGAGGTTTTATGCATGATATGGGGTGGATTATACTTGGGATCGTTGTAATATTAGGGATACCCTCGGCGATTACTTATGTTATTGTCAGGATGGTGATGTTGCGGTCGAGGGGGAGATGGCTTCAGGGGCAGATACGGCTCTGGGAGGAAGGGAAGATAATAACGCCGGATCAGACGGATGCGATACTTTCTTTCAATAAGATTAACAGGGCGGTGCCTAAAAGGAAAATTGATATGATACGGATTATCACTTTGTTCGGGGCTGTCTTTATCGGGATCGGACTCATATTTCTTGTCGCGAGCAACTGGCAGGATATTCCTGCGCATGTCAGGACGGCTACACTCCTGATACTTACTATCGGCACGCTCTGGACAGGGTACTTCCTCTCTTACGAGAACGGGAAATATCCCATCCTCGGGAAAAGTTTGATAGTTCTTTCTTCTATTCTTTGGGGAGCGACTTTGGCGCTTATTGCGCAGATATACAATCTGAGCTCTGACGGGAGCTGGGTAATCCTTATTCTTTGGGCTGCACCTTTACTTCCGCTCACGTATTTTCTCGACAACGAGTACATATATATACTTGCCTCGGTATTATTCGGTATCTGGAACATCTCTTTCAGCGTTGGGAAGAGCTTGCCCAATTACTACTATCCCGGGATAGTTTTCTTATGTCTTTTCCCACTGGCGAAGAAGTTTGAAAAGGGTCTGGCGCTTAACCTTGTCGGTCTCTTGATTGGTGCTTTTTACGCAGCTGCTATGAAATATGTCTACGTCCCTTATGAGATTTTCCTCGGGCTTATCGTTTACTACCTTGCAAAGCTCATAAAACCGCCGCTCACCGAAGAGTTGTTCCTGGTCTTTTCAAGCGTAGCTTTGCTTGCTTCCGGTATCGGCTTTAGCGCATCAGTTGATTTCAAGTCCCCGGATTATATCTTTATAATCCCGCTTGTTCTGATGTTCTTCTTGTCATATAAGAATAAAGCAAAGGCAAGCTTGGGTATAAACATCCTTAATGTGATGGTCTGGCTGAACTTCCTTATTGCAGCTGTCGTGAATACGTACAAACTGAAAGCCGGTGCGATTGCGAGCGGGAGTTTTGAGATATTCCTCGGAGTCATTATCTATCTTATCGGCATGGTTCATGAAAACAAAGAAGAAGATAAGGATTACGGTAACATCTATAAAATATTCGGCTTTATGATTGTCTTCGGAGTGCTCTATTTCCTTTCGTTCAACGAGATACACGATAAAGAGGTACTCAAAAACAATTTTATGACCAACATTTCCTTTGCTCTGGCAGGTCTGAGTGTCCTCGGCTTTGTGTATATATATGTAAGCGGGTTTTTGAAGACAAAGCAGGCAAAACTCGAAGCGCTTGCGGTCGGACTTGCAGTCATCGGCACGGCCATTATGCTTTTGAACAGCGGAACGCCGAAAGCCAATGTGGTTGTAGCCAATGCGGTACTTGTAGTTATCGCCGCCGTTATGCTATTTTTCGGAATGGAAGTACAATCCCCGAAGATTTTTAATTCCGGCGTTGCCACTTTGATCTTGTTTATCGCCACGAGGTACATGGATGTCTTCTGGAAGCTGAAAGAAAAGTCGCTCTTCTTTATAGTCAGCGGTATTTTGTTTATCGCGGGAGGCATTTTCCTTGAGAAGAAGAGAAAGGGAATTGTAGGGAGGATGAAAGATGAAAAATAGAATAGTCCTGATAGTTGTCTCGGCGTTATTCGTTGTCATAGCACTTGCCATGATATATTCAAAAGAAAAAGTCCTGACCGAAGGCGCTGTGATAGAGCTTGAAACCCAGCCCGTTGATCCCAGAGACCTCCTCCGCGGCGACTATGTGATACTCAGCTATAAAATAAATAATGTCAGCTTTGATAAAGATTTCGGCACGGTAACTCCCGGGAAAGAAGTGTTCGTACAGCTTGAAAAAAGGGGGAAGTATTGGGAAGTCAAGAAGGCATATTCCGATGTTCCTCAGGATGGAGTGTTTATTCAGGGCATAGTAAAAGAAAACAGATGGCAGCGAAATAGAGTTGATTACGGTATCGAAAGCTACTTCGTCCCCGAGGGGAAGGGCAAAAAAATAGAAAATCTGATGGGCTGGAACACCAAAGACAAGATTACGGTCGAAGTCGCCGTAGACAAAGAAGGCAAAGCCGTTATAAAACAGCTTTTATTGAACGGCCAGCCGTACAGCTTCAAATAATTCAATGATGAATATTGTAGTTGCCCGATTAAGACCGTTCCGGCTAAGGCGGGCGCTCAATGAAATTGAGCAACACATTTTTAACTCGAAGGTTGGAAAGAAGGGTAATGTATCATTACTACATTACTTGACAACAGCATTACTGTATTGTATAATATGATTAGAGGTGACTAATATGCTTGTGAAAAAGACATATAAAAACCAGATTACGCTTCCGAAAGCGCTTTCTGACAGGTTTCCGGGAGTTGACTACTTTGAAGCTAATGAGAATGAGACGGGTTATATTGTTTTAAAACCTGTCAAAATGATGCCTTCAAAGGAATCAAACGCTGAAATAGTGAAGAACAAAATAGCTAAACTCGGTATTAACGAAAAAGATATCGAAAAGGCGATAGAATGGGCAAGAAAGAAATAATTCCCGCCGGAGGTATCACTTTAAAAAAGCTAAAAGTTGTTATTGATACTAATGTATTTATCTCTTCTGTCCTTTTCCGCGGTAAATTAGAGGTGCTTGTGAAAAATTGGAAAAACGGCACTTTTGAATATTTGCTTTCCAAAGAAGTTTTAAATGAATACATACGCGTTCTGCATTATTCGAAGTTTGAAATAAATTCTGTGGAAATTAAGGAAATTGTCGACGAAGAACTTCTTCCTTACATAACTCCTGTTGTAATCCACACTAATATTAAAGTTGTTAAGAAAGATCCCGCTGATGATAAGTTCTTTGCTCTTGCCATTGCTGGTAAAGCTGATGTTATTGTCAGCGGGGATATCCATGTTCTCTCTATTAAAAAGTATAAAGCAATAGCGGTCTTAAGTCCTTTAGATTTCATAAAAATGCTGAGGGCCGGATAAAAAGGCACTATATATAAATATCGGTTCTCTTCGTTATACCGAATCTTTTTGCTTTCTTCTAAGTGTTTGTGTATATATAATATGGTTAACTTATAAAACAATATGATATTTACAGAGGAGGGGGATATTGCATAATTTATCGGTTCCGCTTATAGTAATGGCATCGGTCAATTTTTATGTTGGGATGTACTACTTTTTTCTGTATATAAAAAGACCTCAGGTCAAGGAACATCTTCCTTTTAGCTTTTTATGTATCTGCGCAGGACTTTATGATGTATTTAGTGTCGGCCTGTATAATTCTCTTTCTGTTGATCAGGGTGTTATTTGGCAAAGGCTTCAGATTAATACAATTGGGTTTATTTCTGTATTTTTTGTATGGTTCATCAATCTGCTTACTGAACAAAAAAGTAACCGTTTTGTTAAGATAGTTGCGGCTTGCTATGCGTTAATATTTATTGTTTCTGCTCTGGTAAGTCCTGAACTTTCAGTTACTTCTTCGAGACCGGCAATTAAACATGCTGGCTTCTTTGATATATATAAAATTACTTATTATGAATGTGAAATAGGTCTTATTTATATGATTGAAACACTGTTTACGGCTGCCTTGTACCTATACCTTATTATTCTTACTATCCAGTTTCACTTGAAATCAAAGTCTCGTGTCTTTCTTATAGTTATCATTAGTTTATTCGTATTCTTTTTTGGTGTTGTAAACGACATCCTGGTCGGTCTGCAAGTCTATTCTTTTATTTACGTGAGCGAATACGCATATTTTTCTATTATTATGGCTATGGCTTATACCCTGCTTGATAAATTTATCGGAGTTCAAACGGCTTTTGAAGAATTAAATACCAAACTTGAACTTAAGGTGCAGGAAAGAACAAAAGAAAATGAGAATTTGCATGATAAGCTTCATCAATCGGAGAAGATGGCTGCGGTCGGTCAGCTGGCGGGTGGAGTTGCGCATGAAATAAATAATCCGATGACCATAATCCTTGGCTATGCGCAGATTGTTTTAAAACGAGTAAAAGCCGAGGATCCGGTGTCAAAGCCGCTCCTAGCGATTGAAAAAGAAGCAATAAGATGTAAGAAACTTATTGATAATCTGTTAACATTTTCAAGAGCATCTAAAATGGTAAAACAATCGGTGAGTGTTAATAAAGCAATAAAAGAAGCTATAGCGCTTATTGAAGTCCAGACAAAAATAAGGAACGTTGAGATTGTTGTGACTTATGGGGAGAACCTGCCGGATACGCTGATAGATGTGAATCAGATCCAGCAGATAATGATAAATCTTTGTAATAATGCAATGGATGCAATGCCGGAGGGAGGGACGATAAAGGTAAATACTGCCCAGGAGGATAAATTCATTAAAATCACCGTTGCTGATACCGGGATGGGGATTTCTGAAGAGAATAAGAAGAAATTATTCGAGCCGTTTTTTACCACAAAAGAAGTCGGAAAAGGTACCGGTTTGGGTTTAAGTATCTGTTATGAAATAACGAAGAAGCACAATGGTGAAATATCCGTAGATAGTGAGTTGGGCAAGGGTACAACTTTTACAATACGATTACCGAAATAAAGCGGAGTACAGAAGACGGCGGAAGAAGAAGTACGGAAGACAGCAAGAGAAAAATGGTAATTGTATCAGAAAAAGAGGCTAATAATTTGCTAATCTCTTCATAATATCCAAAATACTACCTGAATTGCCAATATAATACATGCGCTTGACAGGAAAGTAAAAGAAACGGTGATACCTTTCAGGGAAAACCTGACACTTGCCCAGGTGAGTGATGTACATTTTGGGGTTGTGAACGGACCTGAGTACCTTGCCGAACTCGTAAAAGAATTAAATGGACTGAACCCTGATGCGGTTTTGTTCACGGGAGACCCTCGTTGATGGTACGACGCATATCGATAAGGACACTACTTCCGCTGAAACAACTAAAGGCGCCTGCCTATTTTGTTTCAGGCAATCATGATTTTATTGATGGTTTGGAAATTGTCTACAGAGCAGTTGAAGAATCCGGTGTAACAGTACTTGATAATAAAAGTATAGAACTAAAAGGTGTTCAGCTGGGAGGGCTTAGCTTTGCCTTTAATAAGGTGAATTTGAAAAAAGAGCTGCTCTCTCATGAGCCGAAGGGAATTAAAGAAATTGAAGCTGCAGGGATAGACCTCATGCTATCCGGACACACACATGGGGGGCAGATAATACCTTTTAACTTCCTGGTGAGACTGCCTTATGGATATATGTACGGTTTGTACAAAATAGGAACTCTTACGCTATTTGTTTCCTCCGGCTGCGGTACCTGGGGCCCCAAGATGCGGCTGGGTACGGATAGTGAAATTAGCCTGATTTTGCTGAGGCAGAAATCAGGTTAGACGCTATTATGCGCAGAAAATCAGCGAAAGCTCAATATTCTCAGATCTTTACTCCTGCTCTTGCGCTTCTGACCATCCGAGCATCTGTTCCTCTATCCCGTTTCGGACTTGTTATTAACTCTCCAAATAGATATAATATTTAATATGACAGATTACGGTAAAAATAATGAAGAATAAAAATATCCTTATATTTATAGTGCTTCTGGTAAGTTTCATCAAGGGGCTAATGTGGATTGCCTTGATTCCTCTATTTGACACGCCGGATGAGCCGGTGCATTTTGATTATGTTCAGAAAATAGCAGAAACTAATAAGATATTTTTTAATAAATATGATAAGAAAGATATTTATCAATCTGAAGAAGTTGATTTAGCTGCTAAATACAGCGGTTTAATGAGAATTTATCATTCCCGGTTAAATAAAATTAATTTTACCGGAAACGAAACAGGCGAGAACGAGAATAGGATTAATACTCTTCCTGTTTGCTTAAGAAGAACAAATACAAATATATCAGCCATTTCCATACAATATCCTCCGTTATATTATATGTATTCCTCCATCCCTTATAATATATTTTATAACAGCAGTATTATCACAAGAGTGTTTGCTGTCAGAATATTCTCCTTGTTATTGGGCTTGTTGACGATATTTATGGTATATAAAATTGCCGGGTTGATATTTAATAAACAAAAATATATACCTGCTTTTATATCGCTGTTGGTCAGTTTTAATCCTATGTATACTTTTATCTCAGTATCGGTTAATAGCGATAACTTGTTAACCCTGCTTTTTACGCTTTTTCTCTATTATTATCTAAAAATATTTTTAACTAAATATAAAATAAGAGATGTAATATTTTTATTATTTGTGCTGTTACTGGGAATTTTTACGAAGCAGCAATTTGCATTAAGCTTAATAATTCTGTTTATCCCGTTTTGTTTTGCAAAAGAATATCCGTTAAAAACTAAAATAATCGGCGGAGTTGTGTGTTTTTCCTTTTTGTTCTTAGCAGTGTTGAATCTGAAGAATAACTTTCCTGTCCCTGTATTTATCGAAAAAATAGGAAAGGTGTACGAGTATTTTCATGAAGATTTTATTCCGTTTTTCTTTGTCGATATGCCCTATTCATTTTTTGGCGATTTTGGTTGGTTAAATTTGCCGATTCCTCCCCTGGCTTCAAGGGTTTTATTGGTTCTTTCGGTGACTTGTATATTATTCTATATTTTTGATATATATAAGGCTGTTTTCAAAAAAAGACCGTTTTTACCGTTAAAAATACATATTCTTTTATTAATTCCGCTTGTTATATATACAATGAGTCTGGTTTACATTGATTGTAATATAAAATTTGGATTACAGGGAAGATACTTTTTCCCGATAATAGCGTTTATTTATATTTGCATGACTAGCGGTTTATTAAGCGTAGTATCAAAAAAAGATCATGTAAAATATTTGGCAGTAATATCCGTAACGGCTGTGTTATTTAATATTTATTGTTTGATGATTATTATTTTACCAAGATACTATTTGTAAAGGGAATGCTATGCTGAAAATACTGTTTAAAAGTATTATTATCTCCTTATTGCTTTATGCCGCTATAATATTATTTGTGAAATCAGAGGTGCATAATACGGATATTCCGGTACAGGATGCGAATATTCAAGAAGTTGCAATAAGCAGTAAGGATCCGATAATAAAAATCAAGCAAGTATTTATTCCAAAGGAGAATAATTTAAGCAGGATCAATATTATGTTTTGCAATAATTGGAGAAGGAATAATGAAGGGATTACTTTTAAAATAATAATAAACGCATTAATAGCGAAATTTAAAGATCCTGCAGTCTTCAGTCTCTATGATAGCAGGGAGGAAAAGTTATTATACCGGAAAAACTTTAATATATTTTCAAATAATATATTTCTTAAAAATAAATTAAGAAATCAATGTTTTTCTTTTGACCCGGTAAAAGATTCAAAAAATAAAGAATTTTATTATGAAATATCTTTTATTAAACCGGTTGGTTTTGAAAATATAACAATGCTGGAATCAGATACTGTGTATGTTAAAAGCAGGTTATTTGTAAATGATCGTTTAATAAAAGAGAAAAGCACGGTATTTTCAACCTTTGTTACCATAAAAATAATTGGTTTTCATGAATTATTGAACAGAATGAGTCAGTATAAACCCTGGTTTTTTAAGACAATATTTCTGTTTTTTTTGGCCTATTTGTTTATTCTAAGCAGTGTATTTATTATGATGATACTAATTGATTTATATTGCAAAAATTCAGATGAGTTAATGTCAAATGTTGTGTTTGAGAAGTAGCGAGCATCCTTGGTTACAAAACCTCCTTTCTTGAAAAATCTGAACTTTTACCTCTAAAATTCTTTCTACGTTGACTTCTGGCGCGTGATCTGCC
>Ga0208373_1000689_pt1 | contig 54228 bp, 35 predicted proteins | sample RifOxyC2_FD_184036 | JGI IMG/M metagenome (GOLD analysis project Ga0208373, IMG submission 184036) | Soil microbial communities from Rifle, Colorado - Rifle Oxygen_injection C2 (SPAdes) | ecosystem: Environmental > Terrestrial > Deep subsurface > Rock core/Sediment | place: Rifle, Colorado...
ACTTCCACCACCGCGAGTTCAACATTCAACCGGATAAGTTCGGGTACGGGGGATTTGATTATTGGCGCGGCATCCGAAAATGATATTTTATTAAATCCCTACGGCGGCAGTGTCGGCATCGGCACGTCCAGCCCTACAGTTACTTTTTCCGTCAATGGCAACGGCTACGTCACCGGCGGTTTAGGCATCGGCATTGCCACGACCACGGCCGGCGCTTTGCAAACGTCAGGGGATGCCCACATCGGCGGCGATTTAACCGTCATCGGCAATTCAACAACTTTGGGCGGCAGTTCCAGCGATACGCTGACGATTAACTCGTACATCAAATCAAATGTCATTCCCAATCAAAACATTAGCTATAGTTTGGGTTCGGTAGACTATTATTGGGATAAGCTTTATGTCGGCGAATTAATCGTAAACAATGTTTCCGCGGCTTCCACCACAATCGGCGGCACACAGTCCGAGACGTTTACCATCAACTCCGACAACGATACGGCCGATACCCAAAACGCTTCGCTGCTTTTTTTCCGCGGTTCAGTGGTGCCGAACGCGGTTATCAAATGGGATGCAACCGCAAATCTCTTTGATTTTAACCAGCCGGTGTTTATCCAAAACGATTCCACGGACGGCATTATCACGCTCAACGTACAGGGCTCAAATGGCCAGTCAACGGACGTTCTGCGCATTGCATCTTCCACTGGTGATGTGCTTTTGAACGTGACCAATAGGGACAGAGTCGGCATCGCCACTACCACCCCGGGCCACACGTTAGACGTGTACGGAAATTTCAGAGTAGGCACGGCCGGAAGCTACGATCATCTGCTATTTATCGATACAACAAATAACAAAGTCGGTATTGGGACAAGTTCGCCTTGGGCATTTTTATCAGTGAACGCTCCGGGTGGACAGCCGGCATTCGCTATCGGCTCATCCACTACGCAGTTTATTGTTGACGCGGACGGAAATGTAGGAATTGGCACAACTACTCCATTTACAACTTTAGCCATCACTGGCAACGGCTATTTATCCGGCACGCTAACCGCCGCCGGTTTAGCTACCTTAACTAATTCCACCAGCACGCAAGCTACCATTGGCAACATTTATTTAAGTTCTAATACTATTTCGGCAACAAACGACAGCGGTCTCGCTTTATATGACAACGCAAGCAACGGCATAGTGATTGCTGACGGGGGCAATGTGGGAATAGGCGACGCTACCCCAACTTACCTATTGGATGTTGCCGGCAACGGCCGTTTTACTTCGTATGTTGACGCGAGTTACTTTGTCGCGACTTCCACCACCGCGAGTTCAACATTCAACCGGATAAGTTCGGGTACGGGGGATTTGATTATTGGCGCGGCATCCGAAAATGATATTTTATTAAATCCCTACGGCGGCAGTGTCGGCATCGCTTCCACTTCTCCCAACTGGATTTTATCCGTGAACGATGCGGGCAATGGTTTTGCCGTTAATGGTTCCGGCAATATCGTGCAAGGCGGCTATCAGGGAACGGCCATTGCCGATGCCTATATCTCTTCCGCAACAACCTGGAACAACAAATGGGATTTAGCCAGCTCCACTATCGGCGTGCCGTACGGCGGCACCGGCGCAATTTCTTTATCTGACGGTTTCGTGCTCCTCGGCAACGGCACGGGAGCGATGCAAGCTTTGGATGTTACCACCGACGGCGCTATCGTTATCGGCGACGGCACGACCGACCCGACGACCTTAGCCGCTTTTACCGGCTCTACCGGAACGCTAAAACACGAATACGGCGGCATTGAGGCGGACATCTCCGCTATCACCACCGGAGGAATTTTAAGAGGTTCGGGAGCGGGAGCAATGGCTATTTTGGCGCTGGGAACACCCGGACAGATATTAGGTGTTACCGGCGGTCAGCTCGGATACATTACCACTTCAACCATGCCGTTTATTTCTACCGCCCTTACCAAAGGTTATTTCTTAGTTGGCGATGACACGGGATTATCACAGGCAACCTCTACGATATTTATTAGTTCTACCGGCAACGTCGGCATCGGGACGACTTCGCCAAATCATAAATTAGACATTAACGGCAACCTTGGCTTAAAAGAAGGGCAGTATATAAATTTTGGCTATACGGACGGAACGAACGGCTACGGCATTTACGATAACAACGGCACTTTGCAATTTAAAAATTCCAGCGGAGCCTGGGCAAATTTTGGCTCGGGCTCGGGCGCCGGCAGTAATTACGGCGCGGTTGGGGCGCTGGCGTTTTACGCCGCCGCCGGCACCACCGCGACCGGCACGGACCCGACTTTGATTAAATGGGACAGTTCTATGGGCGCTTTGGGCTTAGGCGTAACCAGCCCGACTTATATTTTAGACATCGCGTCTTCTACCGCAAATAATTTATTCCGCGTTGGTACTTCAACCAGCAACACAATGTTTGCCGTCAACAGCACGCAGATACAGGCGAATGTGCCGCTGAATTTAAACACGACCGGCAATGTGCAAATGGCGTCTGATTTGGAATTTACCGACAACACCTCCGCCAGTATTTTATCCAACGCGCCGATGTACATTACGGCCGGGGACGCAAGCCAAAACGTCAGTTTGTACTTAAAAGGCAGCGGCTATGGCGGACAAGTGGTTGTTGACGATAAATTAAGAATCGCTTCCACCACTAACATCCGCTCCGATCAAAGCACTTATGTCTTCGCCGTTGACTGGGATGATGATGGGGACGCAACTTACGCTTATGTAAATAATTCCAATGCTTGGACGGCCGGCAGCGCCGACTATGCCGAATATTTCTGGACCGAAGACACTGATTTAGAATCAGGGGAAGCGGTGTGCGTTGACGTAACCAAAAATAACGCGGTAAAAAAATGCGCGCGGGGGGCGGACGGCAACTTAATGGGCATTATTTCCACCAGTCCGGCGGTACTCGGAAACGCGCCTGGCAACGAGCATCGGGAAAATAATCCTAATTACAAAATAGTCGGCATGCTCGGACAGGTGCCGGCAAAGGTCAGTACCGAAAACGGATCTATTCGGCCGGGTGATTCGCTGACTTCTTCGGCGCTGTATCCGGGGTATGTGATGAAAGCGGGAGCGGGGGATTCTACGGTGGGTGTGGCTTTGGAAGCCCTCTCCCCCGACCCCTCTCCCGCTGAGGCGGGCGAGGGGAGTTCTACTTCAACCGCAGAGTCAATGTCAGCAACGGCTCCCTCGCCCACTTCTACCCCACCCTCACTCCCTCCCCTAATTAGGGGAGGGACGGGGAGGGGTGAGGGCGCGGTGAAAGGCACGATCAATGTTTTAATTTCCCGCCGGAACAAGTCTTTAACCGTGGAAGAGGTGGAGCAAAAAGTGGTGGAACGCATTGCGGCGATGGAAATAGAGGACGAGGTGGCGATTATGGTCAAACAGGCGGTTGACAAATATAACTTTGACCCGGTAGTGAGTAAAATTATTGGTGGAGAGCTCGCGACTATGTCTGGAACATTTGATTCCAAGCTGACAGTGCAGAAAGACGAATTGACAAGTTTGATAAATAATAAAGAGACGACTATCAGTCAAGCGCTCGGAATGATTGCAAGTAAAGTTGATTTGCAAGGAGTAACGATTAGCCAGTTGCAAACAGCGGTGGAACGGACGGAAAAGGAGATATTGGATATTAGGATATTAGATATTGCGCAACGAGAGCAAATAAATATTATTAATAACTCCACCAGCACGGCTTTAACGGTGGCGCAAACGGGAGAAGGAAATATTGCGGAGTTTAAAAACGGGACGACGACGGTGCTGGCGATTGGATGCGCCCTCTCCCCCAACCCCTCTCCCGCTCCTGCGGTCGCGGGCGAGGGGAGCTATGGATGCAAGGTTAAATTAGCTAACGATGTTGCGCTTGCGTTCGGTAACGACGAGCCGATAAAATTTGCGTATAATTCGCAAAACGACAGGCTGGAAATTTTGGGAACGGATAAAGATTTATATGTGGGGCTGGGGACGGGGCGGATGATAATTGGCGGCGCCGTTGAAACGGCGGATGTAGAGACGCAAAATTTTGCGTCTCTACAGGTGCGTGGAGCGGCTGAAATAACAAATAACGCTTCTTCAAGCGCGGTTGCGCTGACGGTTACGCAAAACGGCACGGGCGACATTATTGAATTCAAAAACGCGACGCTCGCCGTCATGACGATTAAAAACGGCGGGGAAGTGCAGGTCGCGTCCGGCAAACAGACAATCTGCGTGGGCGCGTGTCCGGCAACGGAAACCTTTACCCCAACAAGTGAAGGTGATTTGGGCGTAGAGGCGAGCGTGTACGCGCAGGATTATCGCGTACACTGTCCCGAAGGATGGGTGGAAGTGCCAAGAGACAATAAGCATACTTTTCAGAATTTCTGCGTACAAAAGCATGAGGCTACACAGGGAGGTTTCCGAAACCTTTTAGAGGTTTCGGAAACCTCTGCGGATATGCCGCTGATCAATGTAACCTTGGCGGAGGCGAAAAATTATTGCCGCAGTTTAGGCGAGGGAATGCACCTCGTTACGGACGCGGAATGGATGACGATGGCGGAAGCAGTGGTCGGGTTGCCGATAAATGATGTTAGCGGTGACGATGGGATGCAGTTGGGGAATGGCGTTACGACTTCACCCCTCCCCATCCCTCCCCTAATTAGGGGAGGGAGTGAGGGTGGGGTTGACCCCAACATCAACGACTGTAATTTATATAAAAATTTAGCGGACGCGGAGAACGCGTTTAGCGAGACCTGCCAGATTTCCGGCACCAACGGCAACACCAGTGATTTTGGTTATACCGGCACAAACGGAAATTTTGCAATGTCGTATGATGCTAACGCGGTGGGACGCGCTTCTTTGCGCACGGCAGTGTTGCCGAACGGACAAATTATCTGGGACATTGCGGGAAACGCCAGCGAATGGGTGGATGAAATCGCGAACGCGGATGAATTACCTACAGACGCAACGCCAGCGAGTGAATTATTAGAATATCCAGATGTAATAAAATACGGTGATATGTCTTACGCGCGGCCGAGTGGCTATAACTGGACGAGCGCTAACGGCATCGGGCAGATTTATACCGATTATTCCGCCGGCTCGGCTTTGCGCGGTTTTGTCCGCGGCGGCTCTTACTTAGACGGCGAAAAGGCGGGTGTGTTTGGGCTGGACTTGTCTAAGGCGCCGAATTATAAGGGAGAAGAGGTTGGGTTTAGATGCGCGAGATAGCGAGAAAAATTTTCAATTTCTAATTTTCAAACAAACCCCTCCGTCCGCCGCAACGGCGTCCACCTCCCCTTATAAAGGGGAGGAATAATGCGGAAGAAAAACAATGTCATGTCGGCATTTATTCTCCCCCTTTATAAGGGGGAGTGCTCCGCCAGCAGGCGGAGCGAGGGGGTCGGGGAGGCGGTCGGCGGCTGTTATGACATTAATTTACAACAAACATAAGCAGAAAGATAAAAGAAAATATTTACGCAATAACAGCACTTTGCCGGAAATATTATTATGGGAAAAGATAAACAATAAGCAATTAGGATCAAGATTTAGAAGACAATATGGAATAGGATATTACATCGCCGATTTCTGTTGTCCGCAAAGAAAAATAGTTATTGAGTTGGATGGCGGTATACATAGTAAAAAAGAACAAAAGCAATATGACGGCTGGAGAACAAAAGATATAAAAGATTTAGGATTTATCGTGATTAGGTTCAGCAATGAAGAAGTAAAGTATGATATGGATAAAGTTTTGGAGAGGATAGCAGCCCAATTAAAATGAAATAAAAATTAAAAAACGCCCCAAATGAAGCGTCTTTTGATGGCAATAGTATAGCATGCCGCCAAAGCTCCGTTAAGTCTTATAAGAAAAAAGGCATTATCAGTTAATAAAAAATTTGAAATTTTCCTTTGCGTATATGAAAGTCTACCAAACTAAAGCTAAAAAACTTCCCGGCAGTAATTATCATGAGGTGTACGCGGCCGCTCGAAACTACTATAATGAGATAAAAAAGAAAACTAAGCGCCGGCCGTACATTCGTTCGGCATACTGGAAAAAGGAAAAGGTATTTTTTGATTATTTTTGGCCGCATGTCGCGCAAAAACCACCGCGTGAACGTATGCGGCGATTGCATTATTTTTTAGCGGCTATTGAGTTATTGCAAAAATCTCATTGTATACCGACAACAAAACCACATGCCAGCGATCACACGGCGGTTGTCCATAGGTTTGAGGGTAAAACAAGAGGAGGGGAGGTTTTTTATGTGCAAGTTAAAGAAGACAAGAAAGGCACAAAATATTTTATGTCCTGTTTTCCCTAAAATTAATAAAATCCCCCGCCGAAGTGGGGTGCTTGAACCCCTGGCCGAAGATTTTATTGATTATAGTATAACACTCTCAAAATATATGTCAAGCCCCGATAAAAATTACAAAATTAAAAATTGTTAAAACACCCATGTCCAAAACAGTCATCAAAATAGAAGATATTTTTAAAAGATTAGAAGAAACTGGAATAAAATTATTGCAGAACCGTTTCTTGTTATATAAATCCCTCTCCCTCCTCGCCGCCGTCGCCCTCCTCTCCTCCGCCGGCTTTTTCGCCTGGAATAATTTCCGCGGCGGGGAAGAAGCGCAGGCCGTAAAAATATAAAAATAGCATGTCAAATCAAATACTAAATTTAAACATAAAAGATATTGGCTGGCAACAGTGGGGCAGAATAGTTGTTTTTATTGATGTAGCTAATGTGGTGTACAGTTTGCGTGATTTAGGCTGGCGAATGGATTATAAAAAATTGCAGTCCTATTTTCAAACGCAAGCCAAGTTGGTTGATATTTACTTTTATTATTCCACCCAAAAAGACAATAACGGACAGGCGAATCTTCTCGCTATGTTAGCGCGCAGGGGTTTTAGGCTGGCGGTCAAGGAAGTAAAAATCATCACAATAGGAAAAAACGAAGTTATGTATAAAGGCAATTGTGATGTAGAATTAACGATAGACATGATTGATATTATGCCCGCCTACGACACTGCCGTCTTATTGTCCGGCGACAGCGATTTTGCTCCATTGGTTAAATATGTTCAGCGGCGCGGCAAACGCGTGATAGTTGTTTCCACTCGCGGCCATATCGGCCGGGAGCTGATTCAGGCGGCTGACAGATTTATTTGGTTTAATTGGTTTAAAAATATTTGGAATTTTGAGGCTTAAAATCACAAAACCCCGCGTCCCGAAGGACAACAGGGTTTTGGATGATTTTTCTAATTATTAGTATAGCATACCTTAAAACTATGTCAAGCCCCGATAAGATACAAATAAAATTTTCAATTTACAATTTTCAGTCAATTTTCAATATTTTAATTTTTAATTTTCAAACACTATCATGAGCGACAATAATAAGAATAAAGATTACAATTTAGAAGAAAGGACTGCTAAGTTCGGGGAAAATATAATAAAATTTTGCAAAAGCATAAAAGACAATACGGAGACCAAGCCAATAAAGAATCAGTTAATTAAATCCGGAACCAGCGTCGGCGCTAATTACTGCGAGGCCAACAACGCCAGCTCCAAAAGAGATTTCAGGAATAAAATATTTATCAGCAAGAAAGAGGCGCAGGAAACTAAGTTTTGGTTAAGAATGTCCGCGGCGGTAGTCCCGGAAAAAACGGATGAAGCCAGAATATTATGGCAAGAAGCGCATGAATTAACCTTAATATTTCAGAAAATTTGCGATTCAGTTGACGGTAAAAATAAATAGTTTGAAAATTGGTTATTGAAAATTGAATGAAAATTGAAAATTGTCCCGAGTATTCGGGATTGAAAATTAAAAAGATGAACAACGAAATAAATATTGAAAATATCATAGAGAAAATAATAGCTTGGTTCAAGAAAATATTTGAGCGCCGTTTTTTACTGTACAAATCCCTCTCTCTCCTCGCCGCCGTCGCCCTCATCTCCTCCGCCGGTTTTTTCGCCTGGAATCATTTCCGCGGCGGGGAAAGCGAGGCGCAGGCAGGGTGGTATAACGACTCCTGGTCGCGGCGGCTGAAAATCACCATTGATAATACCAAAGTATCCGCTGATTTGACTAACTTTCCGGTTTTGATTTCTACCACCACGACGCAACTCGCGACTTACGCGAGAACCGACGGCAAAGACATTATTTTTACCGATAACACCGGAATGAAGCTGGACCGGGAAATTGAACGCTATACGAGCGGAACCGGCGAGTTAGTAACATGGGTTAAAGTTCCCACTATCTATAATCAGGCTGACACGATACTTTATATGTATTATGGAAATCCCAGCTATAGCGTGGCAACCAGCGCCGGCGCCGCGTCAGCATGGGATTCAAATTTTAAAATGGTCCAGCATTTGCCGAACGGCACCACTTTAAGCGCGAACGATTCCACGGCGAATGGCCTTAATAGCACTTCCATATCAGCTCCAACAGCCGGAGCAGGTAAAACTGATGGAGGGGGAGTTTTTGACGGTACTGATGACTATATATCCATAGGTGATAATTCAGCATTTTCCGTTTCCGCCTTTACAGTAAGTTTGTGGGTTAATTTTAGCGGTTTTAGCGGTACGGATTTATTAGCTGGAAGAAACGCTGAATATTGGCTGGGATATGATTGGGCGGCTGCCGGATGCACAGCTGGCAAGCTTTGTTTTTGCGGTTATGGAGGCAGTAGCTGGGGTTGCGCCAGCGGTACTACCGGGCCTGGCGCAGGAACATGGTATTATGTTACCGGCGTGCATAGCGGCAGTAATACCTATATATATGTTAATGGAACATTAGAAGGCGGTCCGGTCGCGGACACTCCTGTATCTGACGGCGCCAATCCTTTTGATATTGGTTCATTTTCCGGAGCCGCTTCGTCATATGCAACTAACGGAATTATTGATGAAGTCCGTTTCTCTAACGGTATTCGTTCCGCTGAATGGATCCAAACTGAATATAATACTCAAAACTCTCCTTCTACATTTGTGGCCTGGGGCAGTACCGAGTCCGGTGGCGGCCCAGTCGCCTACTGGTCTTTTGACGAGGGCTACGCGAGCACGACTTATGACAGGATTGGAACGAACAACGGAACTTTAGTTAGCAATACGACTTGGGTGGACGGCAAATTTGGCAAGGCGTTAAGTTTTGACGGCACGGATGATTATGTAAATGTAGCTGACAATTCAATTTTTTCACCATCCGCTCTTACCTTAAGCGCTTGGATTAAAATGAATACATTAGGATCACAAGATATAATTGTTGGAAAAGGAAGCGAGTATTGGATAGGATATAATTTTACCGACATAAATTGTACCGCTAACCGCTTTGGGTTTGGCGTTTATGCCAGCGCCAGCTGGACTTGCGCCAGCGGTTTAAATCAGCCGACAGCCGGACAATGGAGCCATTTAATCGGCGTGCATGACGGCAGTAATATTTATTTGTATGTTAATGGCGTAAAAGAAAGCGGACCAATAGCTAAAAGCAGCGTGACAGACCAGACATATACTTTTGGTATAGGATCTTTTAGTTCAGGCCCCACTACTTATGCCACTAATGCCGTAATTGACGAAGTTAAATTTTACAACCGCGCTTTAACTTCCACCGAAATCACCGCGTTGTATGCCGCCGGTTCAAGCCCGAGCGGACAGGGGGTGAGCGCGACTTTGGGCAATGTAACAATCGGCAATAAATACGGCGATGACGGCGTTACCGATAGTTTAGTCGGCTACTATAAAATGGACGAGTCAAGCTGGGGCACGGTAATAGACAGCTCCGGCCTGAACAATAGCGGCGCGGCTACGAACGCGACAAGCACGACCGACCAGACAAAATATGGCCGCGCGGGCGGCTTTGACGGCACCGGCGATTATGTGCAGGTAACGGACGCGGCCAGTTTGGATGTTACCAATTTAACCATTACCGCCTGGATTCGGGCGCGCGCTTTGGGCGGGCGCATCGTGGATAAAATCACCGCCGCCACTTTGAACGACGGCTATATGCTGGACACGAACGGCAGTAAATTGCGTTTTTGCGGCGCGTCTTGCGTGAGCGCGGGCACGACGCTTTCTGCCGCTACCTGGTATCAGGCGGCGGTTACCTATGACGGTACTAACGCCACTTTTTATGTCAACGGCGTTCCGGACGGTTCCGGCGCGGTCGCAAGCGTACCGACCAACGCGGTCAATTTGCGCCTTGGCGCGGACTCGGCCGCGGCTAACGGTTTTAACGGCTATCTTGATAATATAAAAATATATAACCGCGCTTTGACCGAAAACGAAGTTATGCGCGAGTATGTGTCCGGCCCGGGACCCGTCGGTTACTGGCGGTTTGAGGAGCAAACCGGCACGACCGCGTATGATTTGAGCGGGAATTTTAATACCGGTACCCTGACGAATGGGCCGGTTTGGATTGCGGGCGGAAAAGTCGGGGGAGCGTTAAAGTTTGATGGGAGCAGCAATTACTTTACTGCGGCAGATAGCCCTACTCTTGATATAACTACAGCAGTTACGATTGAATTTTGGTTTAAAAGAACTGCTGCCGGAGTGCAAACAAGCGTTGGTAAATTTAATACTACCGGAAGCCAAATGAGTTATCTTTTACAAGTCCATACTGACAATACAATCTATTGGTGTATAAGCAGCACCGGAGCTAATAATAACTATTTTACTTCAACTCAAACAATTACTAATACTAACTGGAATCATTTAGTCGGTACTTTTAATACGGGAACATATAAAGTTTATCTTAACGGAAACGAGATGGCAGGCACTCCTCCCGCTACTCCATCAACTTCAATTTTTAATTCAACTGCGACTTTTGAAAATCGTTATAATGCCAGTAATTATAATAGTGGTCTTCTTGACGAAGTCCGCATCTACAACTACGCCCGCTCGGCCGCGCAAATCGCTTATGACTATAACGGCGGCGGGCCGGTCGGCTACTGGAAATTTGACGAAGGGTATGCTTCTACAACTTACGATGGTTCCGGTTATAGCCACAATGGGACTTTAATGGATAATACGCTCTGGACTCTGAACGGAAAATTTGGCAAGGCATTGAGTTTTGATGGCACGAACGATTATGTAACGGTTGATGATAATGATACTTTAGACCTTGCCGGAGATTACGCCATTGAATTTTGGGTAAAACGCACGGCAGCCACCGCTGGATATGACGGAATTTTGGATAAGATGCCCAGCGCGACCGGCTGGGCGGTTTTATTTGACAGTTCAAATTTAAATAAACTTGTTTTCTGGATAGACAATTCGCCTAAATTAACCGGAACAACTCAATTAACCCAAGACGCCTGGTACCATGTCGCGATAGTTAAAAATGGAAGCAACGGAACAATGTATTTTAATTCTGCTGTTGAAGCAACGAGTAACGCAATGGCTGCGCCTACGGCAACTGTCAGGGCATTATGGTTTGGCAGATATGATTCAAGCCCGTATTCTCCGCCCATGATTTTAGACGAAGTAAAAATTTATAGCTACGCCCGCACGCCGGAAGAAATCAAGGCGGATTACGCGGCGGGCGGCAGTGCGAGCGGCAAAGGAGCGGCAGTAACGCTTGGCAGTAAACGCAACGCGCAAAGCGTCTGGGACGACGGCGGTTTTGGCGGCGCGGCGCCGGTCGGGTACTGGCGGTTTGAGGAGCAGAGCGGAACGACGGCGTATGATTTGAGCGGGAATTTGAATACCGGCACGATTTATAATGCATTATGGAAAGCTACTGGAAAAGTTGGCGGGGGGATGTATTTTGACGGGAGCGGAGATTATATTAGTGCGGGCAATAGCGATAGTTTAGATCTTTCCTCCACAGATTTCACAATAGATTTTTGGGTATATCCCGCGAGTTCCGCGGCCTATCTTGGTATAATCAGCAAAGCAAATTCAAGTTATATTGGGACATTTAGAATTTCAAATAATAGCGGCAATTTGCATGTGCTTACCGCTTATACTTCTTCTACTTATGTTAATGGAGATTTAGTGGCTTTAACTTTGAATTCTTGGCAACATATAGTAGTAAGAAGGACGGGCAATACCGTTGAAGCATATAAAAATGGCGTAAAAAGCGCGACTACTTTGTCTTTGGCTAGCAGTTTGTGGAACGGGACTGATAATGTTGTGATTGGAAGGTTAGCGGCTTCTCAAGATGCATATTATTTAAATGGCTCCGTTGACGAAGTAAAAATTTATAACTACGCCCGCTCACAGGCGCAAATCGCTTATGACTATAATGGCGGCAAGCCGCTCGCGCAGTGGAAATTTGACGAAGGGCAGGGAGGAATCGCGTACGACGCGTCCGGCAACGGCAATAATGGCACGATTTATCCGGGCACCGGCGGCACGAATACTTCCACTTCCACGATGTGGAGTAATGGAACTTCCGGAAAAATAAATAGCGCGTTGAGTTTTGATGGGACGGATGATTATGTTAATGTTGGTGATATAAATTATTTAGATGGAACAGGAGCCTTTACTGTTTCTGCATGGGCTTATCCAGAAAGTTTACCAAGTTATGGGCAAGTATGGGTAAAGTCGGTTAACGAAACAAATTATATAAATACTGGATTATACGGCGCCTCCCAAAACCTCTATGCTGCAATTTCAAATGGGACAAATGAGTGGGGCTATACAACTTCTAATCCTATATCTGTCGGAAATTGGCATTATATAACAACGGTCTTTGATGGTTCTGGAGCAACTAATAGTGACAAACTTAAAATATACGTAAATGGAGTTAAACAAACTTTGACTTTTTCAGGTACCATAGATTCGACTACACCTTCAAATTCAGCAAATTTCATAGTCGCTTCTTCTAATTATTGGGACGGCCTAATTGACGATGTGCGGATATATAATTACGCGCGGACGGCGGAGCAGGTGAGGGAGGATTATAATAACGGGGGAGGGGCGGTTAAGTTTTAGTTTCCCTCCACCCCAACCCTCCTCCCGCTGCGTACCTCGCAGGAGGAGGGAGCTATGGATTAAAGTTATATTATTTTCTTAGCTCCCCTCTGCCCGCTTGGCGGGAGAGGGGTCGGGGGAGAGGGCGGAGCGGGGCGCAAAATATGAAATCCAAAGTTAAAATACAATTAGCTCAAGAATTCAGGAAAAAGCCGACAAAGTCAGAAAAAATTATGTGGAATGTTTTGCGCCGAAAAGATTTTTTAGGATACAAATTTCGGCGCCAGCATGTTATTGACGGATATATTTTAGATTTTTACTGTCCGAGTTTAAAGTTGGCAATTGAAATAGACGGCGCTATTCATCAGCGGCAGATTAAAGAAGACAGAGAAAGGCAAAAAATTATTGAAACGCATGGCATAAAATTTTTTCGGATAAGTAGCGAAGAAGTAGAAAATAATGTAATATTAGCGATAGATAAATTAAAGAGGATAATTGTTTAATTAAAATAAAAACCAAAAAACCACTCCCTTTGCGGAAATGGTTTCTGGTCGCCTCAACAGGCGTGAGTGCAAGGATTGTCAACTTAATTATAGTATAGCAGATTAAAAATTTATGTCAATAGTTTTTACCCATAGGGCTGTGGAGGTAGGGGGAATTGAACCCCCGAGGCATAGGTTGACAATCCTTGCCCCACACCCGTTACCCCCACAGCAACAATATTATATCATAAAGTTTGCGGGTTTATAATTACGAGAGGACGGCGGCGCAGGTGAGGGAGGATTACAACGGGGGAGGGGGAGTTAAGTTTTAGTTTGCCCTCTCCCCCAACCCCTCTCCCGCCGAGCGGGCAGAGGGGAGCTAAGGAAAAAACTTTTTGCTATAGTTCCTTTCCCCTGCGAGGCACGCAGCGGGGGAAAGGTTAGGATAGGGGGGGGGCGGGTTTTGCGCCCCGCTCCGCCCTCTCCCTCAACCGCCCCCGCCGAACACCCCTCCCCAGCCCTCCCCTTGGTAAGGGGAGGGAGCTAGACCTGCAATTTTATTTTAAATTTTCAGCGTGTGCGTACCTAAATATGCTAAAAGCAAAAGTATATATTGATGGAGCGAATATATTTTACGCGCAAAAGAAAATGGGCTGGGTTTTAGATTGGGCAAAAGTTAAATCATTCCTCGCCGATTCGCACGACATTATAGAATACCGGTATTACCAAGGGGTAAAAGAGGGGGACGGTAATATAACCGATTACTTGAAGTATTTGGACGCCATCCATTTCACGGTCATGACCAAACCGGTCAAGAAAATAAAAATTAACAGTGGCCATCCTTTGAGTAAATTATATCAATACAAGGAGATGTATAAATGCAATTTTGACGTGGAAATGACCGCCGACATGATTTTTGACCGCGGCAATATTGACGAATACATCTTGTTTTCCGGTGACAGCGATTTTGATTACGTGATAAAGAGATTGCGGGACGTGGGCAAAAGGTTTACAGTTTATTCTTCGCGCAAGGTGCTGTCGTGGGAGCTCAAGTTTGCGGTCAGCCGATACGAAATTCTGGAAAAATATAAAGATATGTTGCGGAAATAAAAACCGCTCCGCGCAACCCGAAGGCTGAACGGAGCGTACTGTAAAACTAACTATAGTATAGCATAGTTAAAATATATGTCAACCCCCCCCTATATCACAGTTTGGCGCTTGGTACCATGTACGCCGTAACGACCGCAACCGCCTTTAACGCGAGTGCCGTGCAACTCGGCACCGAAACCAGTTATTTTGACGGGAAATTAGATGATATTAGGTTTTAAAGTTATAAGGTTTAATAATGATGAAATAAAATATAATATAGGAGAAGTTTTAGAAAAAATTAAATTCGTGATTAGTGAAAATTAGTAAATAATTAGTGTGTATTAGTGAAAAATATGTTATTATAGCCATATGCCTACTTTTAAAGAAACCGACGACTTCATAGTTGACTTGCGAGGTCGCGGCGAACAACGCAACAAACAAACAAACGATGAGGGTTTTCGAAACCCTGTAGGGTTTCGGAAACCTGATAGTCAAGGGTCTTGGCTCCATTTTATCCAGTACAACAACGCCTTTCTAATTATTTTAGTCGCGTGCGTTTTGGCGTTCGGCAGTTTGAGCTTTGCGAGCGAAGAAGTGCGCGACGCGACCATTGGCGGGAAAACAGTCTACGCGGAAGGAACGGATAATACGCTGTTGCTGGAACAGGATTTTGACAAGTTTAACATGGATTTTAAAATCACGGGAATTGTTGAGGATGAGGAAAGTTATGCGGTGCAGTATAGTTATGTGGACTTTGACCTCACCTCACCCCTCCCCGTCCCTCCCCTAATTAGGGGAGGGAGTGAGGGTGGGGTTGTTTCTACGGGCAGTGAGGGCGTGGCGTGGCAGTTTGTGGAAAAGCAGGGAGCGCGCAAAATTGACAAGCCGTTCCGGCAGGATTTAGGTTTATATTTAGCCGGACAATTGCGCCAAGAAGCAAGCGCCAGAATCAAAGAGTTAAAGCGCTTGCAGAGAGAGGAGCGGGAAAAAGGTTTGACGAAAATAGTGCAAGTAACCGAATACTCCGGTTTAATCGGCAAGATTTTGGATTTGTCAACGGCGGTTTTCCCTGGCTACGAGCCGGTGAAAAAAGTTGAACTAGAGACGCCCCTCGCGGACGAACAAATTGTCCGGCGGGCGCAGACAGGCGGGGCGGATAATTTGGCGAATATTTATAATAATTATGTGGAAGATCATCCAGCTGAAATAGTCAAACTTAACAGCGGAGATAATAATGCGACGACAACCGCGAGCGGCGCGGAAACAGTAGGGTCTTCAACCCCCTCATTGGAAGAAGGAACGTTAAACAACACCGCGGAAGAAGCGGGAAATGCGGCATCTGATGAGGAAGTTAGCAGTACGCCCGTGGCAGATGTATCTGATAGTCAGGCGGATACTGATGTTGCACAGCCGTTTTAGTTTATATCAAAATCCACAGCGCCGCCATGATTGTCGCCTGCAGAATCGCGCCGACCCAAAAGGGCGGGTCGTATTTGATAATATGAAAGTGAATGAGATGATGAAATTTCTCCAGCGGGCCAATAATTTTTTGCAGCTTTTGCCAGAACAAGGCGGTGTAGCTTGTGGTTAAGCGATAGAGCGCCATCAGGTAATCCGGCGCAACCGAGCCCAGAATAGCGAGCGCCATGGGAGCCGTCAAATCAAACCCCGGCTTGAGCACGAGCAGAGCCGAGAGGTTTATCACCAGCGCCATGTGGTCAAAGAGAGCGAGTTTGGCTAATTGTCCGTTGGTAACGTTCGGCCACTTCGTTTCATCGCCGTGCGGAATAACATCTAAAATGTAATGCGAAACAAGTCCGGCCAAAAAGGCGCCGGCCGGATTGGTTATTTGCGCGCCAATGGCGATGGCGGCGGTGGTATGGACCGTTAAAAACATGGGTATGCGAGAGTGCCGCCGGTCGGACTCGAACCGACACGGTATTGCTACCACTGGATTTTGAGTCCAGCGCGTCTACCAATTCCACCACGGCGGCTTATTTTATAGTAGAGTCCTTGCCCGCCACAATGCGTAGCCGCAGGCGGAGCTTTGGGCGGGTGCCAGTTCCGCCACATCGGCTTTCTTATAACAAGCTTTTTTATTTTATCTAAATAATCAGCGGTTGTCAAAGGAACGACAAATATTGTATACTATAACTGTTACCGTGTGACAATGCAACCATGGGTAAAATTATCTCTGTCATCAATCAAAAAGGCGGGGTGGGAAAAACAACCACCGCGGTGAATTTGGGCGCGTACCTGGCACATCTGGGTAAGCGCGTTTTGCTTGTGGACATTGACCCGCAGGCAAACGCAACTTCGGGACTGGGGGTTGACCACCAGAACATAGCGCAGGGTATTTATGAAGTACTGCTTGGCGTCCTGCCGCTGCATCAGGTGATACAGCATACGTTGCAGGAAAATTACCGCATCGCGCCGGCAACCGCGGCGTTGGCCGGGGCCGGCGTTGAACTCGTGAATATGGAAAACCGCGAGTTTCGTCTGGAGCGCGTTCTGCAGAGTATTAGAGACGAGTATGACTACATTATCATAGATTCGCCGCCCAGTTTGGGCATGCTCACCATCAATAGCTTGGCCGCCGCCGATGAGATTTTAATTCCCATTCAAGCCGAGTATTTCGCGCTGGAAGGTTTGGGGCATTTGCTGCACACCATCAGTCTGGTGCAAAACAATCTGAAACCCTCTGTTGGCATCATGGGCGCCGTCATTACCATGTACGATACGCGCAACCGTCTGTCCAAAGACGTTATGAGCGAGCTCTATCAGTACTTTCCCAACAAAGTTTTCCGCACCGTGGTGCCACGCTCGGTCAAGCTTGCTGAGGCCCCGAGCTTTGGCCGTTCCATTCTGCACTATGACCCGGCGTCCAAAGGCGCGCGCGCGTACGAAAAATTGGCGCGGGAAGTAATTGATTTAGAAAGATAACAAAGTATATTTAATTATAATTTTATGCCTAATCAACCTTCTTCTCTCGGCCGCGGTTTGAGCTCGCTCATTCCCCAAAAGACCGCTGCCGCGAGCGACCGCCGTGAAGAAACAGTCGTGCCAGTGCAGCCAAATACGGGTGCGCCGGATGAATTGAATGACGGCGAGGCGCAGCTGCGTTACGTTTCTATTGACGCCATTGAGCCCAATCCGCATCAGCCGCGCGTAAGTTTCAACGAAGAGACACTGACGGAGTTGGCTGATTCCATCAAAGAACACGGCATTTTACAGCCGGTGGTCGTGAGCGAACTTGGCGGCGGGCACTACCAGATTATCATGGGTGAGCGGCGTTTTCGGGCGGCTCAGGAAGCCGGTTTGGCAAAAGTGCCGGTCATTGTTCGCGCCGCTGAAGATCGCGAAAAGCTGGAGCTGGCGCTGATAGAAAACATCGTGCGCGAGGATTTGAACCCGATTGAGCTGGCGCACGCTTTCCAGCGCTACGTTGATGAATTCGGCCTTACTCATGAAGCGGCGGCTCGCCGTTTGGGCAAGTCCCGTTCGGTAATTTCCAACACCATCAGGCTTTTGCAGCTGCCCGAAGAAATCAAAATAGCCATCGTTGAAGGCAGGCTCTCGGATGCGCACGCGAAAGTTATTTTAGGATTGCCCACGCCGGCTCAGCAGATAGCCTGTTTCAAAAACGTCGTTGAGCGCGGCTTGACCGTAGCGCGCACGCGCGTGGCCATACAGAAAATGGGCGGGACTAAAGAAGCGCGGGTTAAAATTGACGCCCGCGACGAGGAATTGGAAAAAAAATTGCGGCAGGCCTTGGGCACGCGGGTTTCCATCCAGCGCTCAGGTTACCGCGGCAAAATCGTGATTGAATTTTTCAACTATGACGAGATGGTAAGTATTGCAGAGAAAATTTTGGGAGAAGATTAATTACCGCCAAGGTATGAGTTTGCTGAAGCGTCCGCCCTGTTCTTTCAGGGCGGTTTTAATTTTGGCGCGCGCCCGTTGGGTCGTGGCGATTTTGAGCCAGTCGCGTCCGGGAGTCGCGCGGCGTTTGTCGGTTATGATTTCTACGACATCGCCGCTTCTCAGCCGCGTTTCCAATGTCGCCATGCGGTCGTTGATTAAAACGCCGACGCAATGGTTGCCGATGTGCGTGTGCACGGCATAGGCGAAGTCAATGGGCGTTGCGCCCTCGGGCAGGTCTATGACGTCGCCTTTGGGCGTGAAGACGAAGATGCGGTTTTGGAATACGCTGAGTTTGATGTCGGAAACAAACTCTTTTTCGTTGGCCGCGGTGCGCATAATGTCCAGAATTTCGGTAATCCAGCGCGGCTGCTTTTCCAGATTGGTTTTTTTGTTTTTGTAGTACCAGTGCGCGGCGATGCCGTAGAGAGATTCCTCGTACATTTTGTCGGTGAGCACCTGGAATTCCGTCAGCTTGCCGCCGGGGCCGAACACTGTCGTATGCAGGGCGCGGTAGCCGTTGGGTTTGGGCACGGCGATGTAGTCTTTGAAGCGCTGGCTTTTTGGTTTCCAGATGGCGTGGATGATGCCGATGACGCGGTAGCAGTCGGCGATTGAGGCGGTGACGATGCGCAGGGCGAATACGTCGTAAATTTCCGAAAACTTCCGCTCTTTTTTCTGCATTTTTTGAAAAATGCTGTAGAGGCTCTTAAAGCGGCCTTCAATGTAAACGTTCATGCCCTCGGCCGATAGTTTGGGCAAAAGAATATTTTTGGTTTTTTGGATGAACTGCTTGGTTTCTAATTTTTGCTCAATTTGGTAGCGGTATTCCAATTTTTTGTATTCTTCGGGATAGAGGTGCTGAAAGCACAGGTCTTCCATCTGGTGCTTGAAATACCACATGCCCAAGAGCGCCGCGATGGGCACGTATATTTCCATGGTTTCGGCGGCGATGCGCAAACGCTTTTCTTCGGGCAGGGCATCCAACGTCTCCAGATTATTGAGGCGGTCGGCGAATTTGATGATAAGCACGCGGATGTCGCTCGCCATGGCGATGAACATTTTTTTGAGATTTTCGACGTAGCGCGTGACGCCGCGATATTTGATGGTGCCGATTTTGGTGATGCCCTCTACCAAGCTTGCGATTTTTTTGCCAAAATTTTTTTCAATGTCAGCGAGCGTGGAGCTTGTGTCTTCGGGTACGTCGTGCAGGAGGCCGGCAACCACCACGTCGGTTTCGGCTCTGATATCTGCCAGCGTGAGGGCGGTGCCGAGACAGTGCTGGATGTAGGGTTCGCCGCTCTTGCGCTTCTGGCCATCGTGCGCCTTGCTGGCGAAATCGTAGGCAAGCTGCAACATGTCCGTATCTGATTGCGGATAGTTCTTTTTGACCTGAGTTATGATTTGGTCAATGGTGATTGGCATGATTTGATCATTTGCAATTTTTGTTTGAACACTTCACCCCGTCTTTTGCTTCTACGAGCAATGAACCGCATTTGTCGCATTTGTCGCCGGTCGGTTTTGCCCAGAGCGCGAATTTGCATTTCGGGTACTGGTTGCAGGCGTAAAAGATGCCGCGGCGGCTGCGTTTGCGCGTTATTTCGCCTTCTTGGCATTGGGGGCAGGGGATGCCGGTGCCGTTAGTGTTCAGAATAAATTTGCATTTGGGATAATTGGAACAAGCCATGAACGGGCCATATTTGCTGATTTTAGCCACCAGCGGTGAATCGCAATTCGGACATTTTTGTTCCTCAAAGTTAGCCGCAAATTTTTTTAATTCCTCACTGTCTTTATTTCCGTCATGGTCTTTGTCGCCAGAGTTTAAATTTTTGGTGTTTTTGCATTCGGGATAATTGGTGCAGGCCAGAAATTTACCGAAGCGTCCCATTTTTATCACCAGCGGCGAGCCGCATTTCTCGCACACTTCATCGGTTTTTTCTTCCGTCAATTCTTTCTTGGACAATTCTTTGTGTTTTTTTTCCAAGTTTTTGGCAAAGGGGCTGTAAAAATCATCAATAATTTTTTGCCATTCTTTGCCGCCGCGCGCAATGTCATCCAAATTTTCCTCCATGTCGGCAGTAAATTGGTAGTCAACAATTTCCGGAAAATGCTTGACTAATAAGTCAACGACGACAAAAGCGATTTCTGTCGGCGCCAATTTTTTGTTTTGGTCGCGCTCCGCGTAATTGCGGTCAATAATTGTGGAAATCGTCGGCGCGTACGTTGACGGCCGGCCGATGCCGTATTTTTCCATCTGCTTAACCAGCGTCGCATCCGAATATCTTGCCGGCGGTTCGGTAAAATGCTGCGCCGCAATTATTTCTTTTAAATCTAATTTTTCTTTTGCGGCTACGCTCGGCAGGAGATTTTCCTTCGCGCTTTGCGGATAAATTTTCAAATAGCCGGCAAAAATTATTGTTTGGCCGGTGGCGCGCAACTGGTACGTTGAGGTTTCCGAAACCTTTGAAGGTTTCGGAAACCTTTCCGCGGTAATTTCAATCGCGGTATTGTCCAAAACCGCCGATGCCGCCTGGGACGCGAGCGAGCGCTGCCAGATAAGCTGGTATAATCTTTTTTGCCGCGCGTCAAAATTCGCCGGCAAGCTTTCCGCGAGTTTAGCTACATCGGTCGGGCGGATAGCTTCGTGCGCTTCCTGCGCGTTTTTGGTTTTTGATTTGTAAGCGCGCGTTTTAGCCGGCAGGTATTTGGCGCCGAAATTATCGGTAATATAGCCGCGCGCGGCAGACACGAATTGCTCGGACAAATTAACCGAATCGGTGCGCATGTAGGTGATAAAGCCATGCTCATAAAGCTGCTGGGCGAGCATCATTGTCTGCTTTGCGCTAAAGCCCAGACGGGCGTTCGCGGTCTGTTGCAGCGTGGCGGTAGTGAAAGGTGGCAAGGGATTTTTGGTTGTTTGCTTTTTATTGACATCTGTGACGCTGAAAGCCGCTTTGGCCAAATCTTGCTTAATTTCTTCCGCTTGCTCTTTGTTTTTTATATCTAATTTCCCCAAAGTTTTTTCGCCTATTCCAATCAGGCCGGCCGTTAATTCTTCGCCGGCGGCGGTTTTGAGCAGCGCTTCAACGCTCCAGTATTCTTCAACATTAAACGCTTTTATTTCCCGTTCGCGCTCCACAATCAGGCGCACGGCAACCGACTGGACGCGGCCGGCAGACAGGCCTTTGGCGATTTTTGCCCATAAGAGCGGCGAAAGCTTGTAGCCGACCAGCCGGTCCAAAACGCGGCGCGCCTGCTGAGCATCCACCAAGTTCATATCCAGCGCCCGCGGATTTTTTAGCGCCTCTTCAATCGCGTTTTTAGTAATTTCATGAAAAGCAATCCGTTTTATTTCCGCCGGTTTTAATTTTAAGGCTCGGGATAGGTGCCAGGAAATCGCTTCGCCTTCGCGGTCTTCGTCAGTCGCAAGTATTACGCCGTCCGCTTTATCCGCCAATATTTTTAAATGCGCGACAGTTTTTTTCGCTTTTAGGGGAATAACGTAAGTCGGTTCGTAATTGTCGTTAACGTCAACGCCCAATTCTTTTTGCGGCAAATCCATAATATGGCCGAAGGAAGATTCAACCTTATAGTCTTTGCCTAAAAATTTTTGTATCGTTTTAGCTTTGGTCGGCGATTCTACAATGACAAGATTCATACGTGCAATTTCTAATTATTCTAATTTCTAATTAACCTAAATAATTTCCAATTTTTTAATGACCAATGTCTAAGATTTTTTTAGAATATTTGGGCATTGCGGCATTGGAATTTATTTAGAATAATTAGGTTAATTAGAAATTTATGTTAGGACATAATTTCCTCCGCCTGTATTCCGCACCATCCTTTTCAGTTCCATAGTTAGAAGGGTAGCATTTACGGCTGCGGTGTCAAGCGCGAGGCTGCGGGCGAGCTGATTAATATGCAGTGATTCGGTGCGCAAGAGTTTCGTGATGTCGCTCTCAATTTTTGTCGCCGGCAGGCTGGTGCGCGCGGCCACGGTTGCTTTGGCGTTGACGATGCCCAAACCGTCCAAAATGTCCTGGGCGCTCGTGGTTACGATGGCGCCGTTTTTGATGAGGTTATGCGTACCGGCAGAGTTTATGCGGAAGATGTCGCCGGGCACGGCAAATACCTCGCGGCCTGCTTCCAAGGCGTGGCGAGCCGTAATCAGGGCGCCGGATTTTTCCGAAGCCTCAATGACTAATGTTCCGGCACAGAGTCCGGCGATGACGCGATTGCGCTGGGGGAAGTGGTATTTGAACGCCGGTGTGCCGTAGGGAAACTCGGAGAGGAGGAGGCCGCCGTGCGCAATGATGCGCCGGGCAAGCCCGCGATTGGTTGCTGGATAAATAGCCGCGTCATTGATGCCCGAGCCAAGCACGGCAACGGTCGCGCCGCGCTGGGCCAGCGCCGCTTCGTGGGCGAGCGCGTCAATGCCCAGCGCCAGACCGCTGACGATACTGATGCCGGCCTCGCTTGCGCCGCCGGCAATGGTTTCGGTGACGCGCTGGCCGTACGAGCTGTACTTGCGCGAGCCCACGACCGCGAGACACAGCGCGGTATTTTTTTGCAAGCTGCCACGGTAGTAGAGGAGCGGCGGCGCGTCATAAATTTCTTTGAGCAGCGCCGGGTAGGCGCTGTCGGCGAGCGTGACAACGCCGATTTGTTCGCGCGCGAGTTTTTCCATTTCAAAATCCGGGTTAATGGTTTCACGCCGGGCAATGAATTCGGCGGCGAGCGCCTGAGAAATGCCCGCGTTTCGCAGACCGGCCGCGTCAGCACAGAAGGCGGCTTGCATGTCGGGAAAATACTCGCGCAAGCGTTGGAAGCGCCGGGGGCCGAATTTTAAAAATAAAGACAGCGCCACCCAGTACTTTACATCTTTTTGGCTAACGTGAGTTATTATTGACATAGGAGCAGCGGTGTGCTAAAATAGCGTATTAGTTGGATTTAAAATAGTACCTGAAATACTACTTGCCAAAGGGCCTGTTATTATATGTGTCTTTCCTCCTTGGACATGTGTGACAATTGCGTCCCTTACGGTAAGTAGTATTGTGGGCACTATTTTTTATTTTTTGAGAATAGCTGCAATAATTTCCGGAGTTATTTTTTGCAACGTTTTTTTTTCTTCAGGTAAAAAATTATCCAATACGAATTTTTCCGGCGGGATTTTTTTGCGCAGGAGCGGGGTGGCGATGCCGATGCGCGCGCGCGTGAAGTTTTGCGTTTTGAGGTGAGTGATGATTGATTGCACGCCTTTATGGCCGCCAGCCGAGCGGTTTTGTTGCAGTTTGAACGTGCCCAGGGCAAAATCAACGTCATCGTGAATGACGGTGAGTACTGCGGCAAGGTCGGCGTTTCTGTGTGCTATCAATCCCAGCCGCTTTGGCAAAAGAGCATGAAAGTTTAAAATCGCCCGTACGGCCAGGCCAGAATTATTCATGAAGGTCTGCGGTTTGACGAGTAGAATTTTTTCATTCCGCCACTGTGCCTGCGCTACGTCAGCATTGAATTTTTTTTCAAAACGAAACGCCTCGGCATTTAATGCTCCTGCCAGCGCGTCAAGGACGACGAAACCCGTATTGTGGCGGGTGTTTTTATATTTTTCCCCGGGATTGCCGAGGCCGATAATAAATTTCATAATTTCTCTTCAACACTGATGCGCACCGGCGTTCCTATCAATTTAAACTCTTTCCGCAACCTGTTTTCCAGATACGTAAGATAGTTGTCTTTAACGCCTAATTTGGCTTTGGCAACGAGATAAAATTGCGGCGGATTCGTTCTTGTCTGCACCAATTTTTTGAGCTGCGGCTTGGGCAATTTGTGTTTTAAAATGCCCCGCGCCTTGGTACGCGAGAGCGGGGCGGCGTGCCGCAGCGCGCTTTCTAGAAACGTCGTTAGTTTTTCGTCAGGTATGGTGGCGCCTCGGGCGCGCGCCGTAGCGAGAATGGTATCCATCAAGAGCGACAATTTGGTTTTGTTTTTGGCGGATAAAAAAACAATCGGCGCCCACTGCAGAAACGGCAGCGTGGCATAAACGGCGCGGCTGTAGTTTTTGGCGTCTTTGTCCGCGATGCTATCCCATTTGTTGGCGACGATGATAAGATTGACGTTGCTTTGCAAAATTTCATCGGCTAATTTAGTTTCCTGGTGGCTCAATTCGTCGGTAATATCAATCATGAGCAGGGCGACGTCGGCTTTTTTGAGCGCCGCTAAACTTTTGCCAATCCCGGCTTTTATCAGCACATCATCCATTGCTTTGGATTGCGCTTTGACGATGCCGGCGGTGTCTACAAAGGTTAGCGGCGTGTCGTTATAGGTTATGTTGATGTCGCGGGGTTCGCGCGTGGTGTGCGGCAGGGAACTGACGATGACTGTGTCTTCGTCCATAATCGCGTTAAGCAGGCTGGATTTGCCAACATTGGGTTTGCCGATGATAACAACTTTTATCGGTTGTCGGTTTTCACGTTCGGAAGCCTCTTGTTCCGGCAGGGCCTGCGGCATCTCCTTGACAACCGCATCCAGCAGGTCGCCGCTGCCGCTGCCGCTCGCCGCTGAAACTGCCAGCGGTTCGCCCAATCCCAGCGCGTAGAATTCCGAGCACTTGAGGCGGGCATTTGCCGTATCCGCCTTGTTGGCAACTATGAGCAGGCGCTGGTTTTGTTGCCGTATTTTTTTTAAAGCTAAGGCAAAACGGCGGTCCTGTTCAAGCAGACCGCTCTTAGCATCAACCATAAATAAAATAATATCAGCTTTTCTCACGGCCGCCGCGGCGCGAGATTGTATGAGCGTTTCAATGCCGTCGGCTTTGTCAGCCGGCTGTTTTTTTACCTTCGTATCCGTGAGAAATTTTTCTTCCCCGACGCCGCCGGTGTCAACTAACTGAAATGTTGCGCCCTGCCATTCAACCGTTGCGCGGTTTACGTCGCGCGTGGTGCCGGCGGCCGAGGAAACTAGCGCGTTGGCTTTGCCGGTGAGTTTGTTGAACAGCGTGGATTTTCCGACGTTGGTGCGGCCGAACAAAACAACAACCGGAAGATTGGAAGTGATAATTTTAATTTTTTGTTCTTGTTTTTGCATTCTATTGTTCTTCATTAACCGTTCCGCTTTTCGTCACGTCAGCGGTTTGCCCCAAAATAATGATAAAGTCCGGCTGGACAAGATTCTGCTCGCCGACAGCGCGCGTTTGCAGCTCGGCAATGAGCCAATCAGGCAGGCCGTAGTGAATGCTCGCGTCCAGCCGCTCTTTGAGAATGGTCAGTGACTTCATTTTTTCTCCGTAGGTGAGGTCAAAAATCGTCGTTTGCTCATAGCTTTGTTTGGCGGCGTTGTTGACACTCAAAATGTCAAAGCCGTATTTTTCCAAATCAGTCGCGGTTTGCTGGCCCAAGCCGTTTACCCAGGTGCCGTTTTGGATTTCAATTTTAGGATATTCCTCAGCGACGTCTTGTTTGTCCTGGGGCGGGGCGCCGGTAAAGATGTTGTGCGCCAGATATTGGATTTCGTCAAAGCTGCCGGTGCGCGGCGTTAAAATATAAGCGCCGTCTTCGGCGATGGAGTCAACCAGCAGGCCGCCGACGCTGTTGTCCAACGCCTGGTTGATGATATTGTTTTTATCAACGTTTTTAGCCATATCCCAGAGTTTGACGATTTCCCAAATCTGCAGGTTGGTGGAAATATTTTCGGAAGCGGCCGACAGGATGTTGCCCACCAAGCGCGGTTTGAAGAGAATGCGCAGGTTTAAAATTTTGTCTTTGACCGCGGCCAAAACTAGCTGCTGGCGGCGGCTGCGGGCAAAGTCAGAACCCTCGCCGTTGAGGCCGTGGCGCGAACGCACGAATTTGAGCGCCAGATCGCCGTCCATGTGCTGGCGGCCGGCAGCAACGTGCAGGTAATGGTAGCGGCTGTTGTAGTCGGGGTTGTCTTCCTGGCCCATGATGGGGTAGAACGGATCGTCAAGGGCATGCTCCACTTCGACGTCAACGCCGCCGAGCTCATCAATGATTTTGACAAAGCCGGCAAAGTCAGCGCGAACGTAGTAGTCAATGGGTAAATCCAACACCTTGCTCAATGCCTGCGAGATGGCCTGGCCGCCGCTGCCGGGCTCTTCCACTTCGGCGTAGGCGTTGATATTGTTGATTTTGCGCGTCCCTTTGCCTTCAACCGGTATGACCAAGTCGCGCGGAACGGAGAGCAGTGCGACTTCATTAGTGGAAGGCTGAAAACTGGCGAGCATAATGGTATCAGTCAAATATCCGCCGTCGTGGTTTTTACCGCCCATACCCAAGAGCAAAATGTTGACGCGGTCATCGGTTTCGCCCTTGAGCATGTTCTCAGAGGTTTGAGCGAGGCGTGTGATTTGGTTTAAAAAAGAGAACGTGCCGGCGATGGGGTTGTCTTGGGACATGATGATGCGGCTCGTGAACACGAAGAGGACGATAACGGCCGCGACCACCAGATAGGCGAGCAGCTTCAGCGCCGCGCGCGTCCGCCGGTTCTTTGTCCGCGGCGGCATCGGTCCCGAGCCTGCGGCCGTGGACCCTTTTTCTATGTCAAGCAGGTCAATGTCGTTCATGGATTTTGGAGGAGAAATTAACACTAAAAATAAAGACAGAAGTCTTTATTGGCAGTATACAATATAAATAATTTAAAGTCCAAAGTTAAAATTATTTCAAATTTGGACTTTGACGTTACTTTATGCTCATTTGCAATTTAAGGGGCGATTATGTTATAATAAATTTAAATTTATTTACAGTGGATAATTGCTTAGTAAGCAATTTTTGTTGTTATTATGAGAAATTTTTTTATCTTTGTTTTTGAGGTCGTCAAAGTCGTCGTTATTTCGCTTGCCATCATCATACCGGTGCGCTATTTTTTAATCCAGCCGTTCTACGTCAAAGGCGCGTCCATGGAGCCGAGTTTTTACGACCATGAGTATTTAATCGTGGATGAAATGAGCTATCGCTTCCGTTTGCCCGAGCGCGGCGAAATCGTCGTTTTTAAGTATCCGCTTGATCCCAGCCAGTACTTTATCAAGCGCGTTATCGGCCTGCCGGGTGAAAAAGTTGAAATAAAAGACGGCAGCGTGTATATTTACACCGCTGATACGAACCGGCAGGTGAAGATTGACGAGCCGTATCTTGGCAGCGGCGTGGACACATTAAGCGCCAACGAAGATGTCGTCGAGCTTGGTCCGGACCAGTATTATTTGTTGGGCGATAACCGCAACCACAGCAAGGATTCGCGCAGTTTCGGTCAGGTCAAGGAGAGCTTCATCGTGGGGCGGGTCGTATTCCGCGGCTGGCCTTTTAACCGGCTGGGGACCTTTTCTCTGCCGGAGTACAGCCTCATTGGAAATAATTAAATTTGTTTATCCTGTTAAAAAACTATGGGCAGAAAACCAAAAATCAACCAAAATCAGCCAAAGAAAAATACAAATAACAGCGAATCGTTCAAAAAGGCGGATAACAAAATTGTCGCGCAAAAACAGCCGAAAGAAATTACCCGTCTGCGCGGTATGCGCGATATTTTGCCCGATGAGTATCGTTACGGGGATTATGTCGTTTCCGTCGCCGAGCGCATCTGCCGGGCGTATGGTTTTGCCAAAACCGAAATTCCCGCGCTGGAGCAGGTGAGCCTGTATGAGCGTTCAACCGGCAAACAGACCGACGTCGTCAGCAAAGAAATGTACGCCTTCGTGGACAAAGACAATGAGCGCGTGGCTCTGCGTCCGGAGGCGACGCCGGGACTGGTGCGCTCCTACATTGAACACGGCCTGTTCAATTTGCCGGCGCAGCCGGTGCGCCTCTTGTGGACGGGCAGCCTGTTTCGCCGCGAAAAGCCGCAGGCCGGCCGCTACCGCCAGTTTAGCCAGGTTGACGTTGAAATGTTCGGTGAAGCTTCGCCGGTTGCCGATGCACAGCTCATTACTATGGGGTACTTGATTTTGAAAGAATTAGGCATTGCCGCCGCCGTGCAGATAAACAGCATCGGCGATGCGGCTGACCGCGACGAGTATGCCAAGAAGTTAGTTGAGTATTTTAAAGATCGCAAAGTACGCGTCCTGCTCTCGGTGGATGATAAAAAGCGTTTGCTCAAAAACCCGCTGCGCGTTTTGGACAGCAAAGACGAGGGGACGCAAAAAGCGCTCGCCGGCGCGCCGCAAATGATTGACCATATCTCCGATGAGGCGCGGCAGCATTTCGTAAAAGTTTTGGAATATCTGGATGAGTTTGACATCCCGTACACGCTGAATCCGTTTTTGGTGCGCGGACTTGATTACTATAACCGTACGGTATTTGAATTCTGCCCGGAAGGCGAGGATGGCTCAAGCCAGGGGACGCTGATTGGCGGCGGACGTTATGACGGCTTGGTTGAATTCATGGGCGGGCGGCCCACGCCGGCGCTGGGCTGGGCGCTGGGCGTTGACCGGGTGGTGTTGAAATTGAAAGAAAAAGCCCCGCAGTCTGCGGGGCCGGCAATGGATGCTCCTGACATTTTTTTGGCTCAGCTGGGAGACGCGGCCAAGCGCAAGGCCATGGTATTTTTTGAAGAATTGCGCGTCAAGGGCTACCGCGTGGCGCAGAATTTCGTCAAAGATAATTTAAAAACACAGTTGGAACAGGCAAACAAACTCGGCGTGAAGCTGACGCTCATTTTGGGACAAAAGGAGATAATGGACAATACGATTTTGATCCGCGACATGGAATCGGGCATGCAGGAGGTGTTTGATTTTGCTAAAGTGTACGAGGAGATAGATAAGAGACTTAAATAATTTAGATCGGAGGTGTTCTTATGGTAGACGTCAAACGAAAAAAAGGAGAAAGTTTTGAGGCGATGTACCGGCGTTTTTCCAAACGCATGCAGCAGTCGGGAAATATTTTGCAAGCCAAGGACCGGCAGTACGTCAAGCCAGAAAAGAGCCGCACGGCGAAGAAAAAAAGCGCGCTCGTGTCGCTGAAACTGCGCCACAAAAAAGAGTGGCTGCGCAAAATCGGCAAATTAGAAGAAGAACCGAAACGACGTTGGTAATTTCTAATGCCTAATATCTAATTTCTAATCAAATCCCAATGATTAGAAATTAGGAATTAGTAATTAGGCATTTCGTTTCCCCATGCTGTCACAATTTAATCAAAAGGAGTTTGCAAAAAGAACAGCTTTTTATCTGTGTTGGTTAAGCGCGGCGGCTGTTTTTTTTGTTGCGCCGCTGGCAGTGTCGGCAGAATTAGTGGAGTTGAACCAGCCACAATCCGGTTTTGAAAATACCGCCGGTTTGGCTGACGCGGCCGTTGCGCAAAACGTTAATTTGGACACGACAACTGACGTTCGCATTTTTGTTGCGCGGCTCATCAATGTTGCCTTGGGTTTTATCGGCATTATTTTATTGAGTTTGATTGTGTATGGCGGCTGGCTGTACATGACAAGCGCCGGTGACGCGGAAAAAATCAACCAAGCCAAGGCGATTTTTAGAAACGCCATCATCGGTCTTGTTATTATTTTGGCCTCGTGGGGCATCACAACATTTATTCTGAACGCACTCTTTAACGGCGGTGGCGGCGGGGGAGCGGGAACACAGCCGCTCAACTACGACGTGGGCGTTTCCGCGCTCGGCGACGGCATCATCCAAAGCCACTACCCGGAGCGGGGCCAGCAGGACGTGCCGCGCAACACGGCGATTATTATTACGTTTAAGGAGGAGATGAGTTTGGCCAGTATATGTTCAGATAATGCTGAGAATGGCTGTAACTTGAACCAAGAGGTAATTAAAATTTTTGAAACGTCAGCGGGCGTTGAGCTTGATACTGACAAAGGTGCCTCGCCTTTTGGCGCCGGCGCGACAGTTACGACCAACGATAACAAGACTTTTGTTTTTCATCCCAAAGCGTACCTTGGCAGCGAGTCAACGGAGCAGTGGTACGGCGTGCGGCTGACGGAAGGGGAGTTGAATCGCGCTAACGGCGAGGCGGTTGATTTGAGCATTGAAAATTTTTACCAGTGGAAGTTTCAGGTGAGCACGCGCCTTGATTTGACCCCGCCGCGCGTGGAGAGCGTTTTCCCCAATCCGGATAATACCAAAGACGAAGTAGGCAGTGTGCAGGCGGCGACGAGAGCGAGCGCTACTATTGAGGTGAAAGGTGCGCCGCACGGCTACGCGGTCGCTATTTCAAAAATCAGTACTGGAGCAGCCGTTATGGTTGAAGGAAGCGCGTATTCATGCAGTTACAGCGGTACGGTAACGTATACGCGTTCAGCAGCATCTATAAATGGAATGAACGATGCTTTGGTAGTGAGTGACAGTCCGGCGGGGTTTGTGGCGGTAGCGGCTGTCAATAATAATGTGGCTGGCATTGGTTGCGGTTTGACGTTGGACGTTACGAACGTAGCGATTGGTAGCACCGTAACACTTACCGTTGCGCCGGAGCAACCAGCCGACTGGATTATGATTGGCGGAACACGTTACGAGTTTGGCAAAAATATTAGAATAGATACAGATAATGACGAATTGGCTATAAATATCAGTGATGCCATCAAAAGCAATGGCCGCGTCAAAGCAACTCAAAGTAACGCGAGCGTGACAGTCACCGCCACCCAAAGCGGCGCGGCCGGCAACAGCATCACATTGGCGAGCAGCGACAGCAGTAAAATCAGCATGCCGGCAACGCTTGCTGGCGGCAAAGACGAACAGCAGAGTATCGCGGTAAAAGGGCGGGCAGACGAGCCACGCAACGCCGTAGTGCAGATTAACTTCAACGAGGCAATGAATCCTCTTCAACTGCAGGGGAAAGCTGACGCGGTGAAAGATTACATTCAGGTACGCGATAAAAATAATTCAAACCAAGTATTTATACAGGGCGAGTTTATGATAAGTAATATCTATAAGACAGTTGAATTTTTACCGACCGAGAGTTGCGGCGAAAACATGTGCGGCCAGCCGCGTTACTGCCTGCCGCCAAATGCCAATATTGAAGTATGGGTAAAGGCCGCGGATTTATTTACATGTGAAGGGCAAGATCAGTGTCTTGGTGAAGCTGGCGGTTTTGGCAAGTATGGAATATGCAACTATGGACATCACTGCGATGACGGCACGCGTAATAATCCGCAGGCCGGTGATATGAACGGCGTTATGGATGTTGCTTTTAACTCTTTGGACGGCGATATGGACACCAACGCCGAAAGCAGTGTTTCCGATTTTTATCAAAACGACCCCAATCCAGATAGTAGCGAGGACGGAGCTGATAATTATAAGTGGTCATTTTGGGTGTCGGACAAAATTGATAATACGAGTCCGGTAATTATTTCAGCAAAGCAAAACAACTTGGATTTGGTGAAAACAGGCGAGCAGGTTGTCGGCGCGAACACCACAACGCCACTCTCCATTCTCTTTGATAAACTTATGCTTTCCTCATCGCTCAAACCGGGCCGCAACTACCCTGATGATTTTTACGTTGTCAAAGCAGAAGAAAAACCCATTCACAAAGAGTACTTTGTCTTTGCCAAATTTACCGGCCGGCCATTGGGTTATTGGGTGAGCAAACAAAACCAAAGCTCGCAGAGCAACGGCACTGATGACCGGACAGCGGCGGCCATTTCGCACACCGATTTTGACGCGAGCGCGGCCTACGGTTTTGTCACCGGTTCGGGCGTTCAGGACGTGTACCAGAATTGCTATAATCCGGCTGGCGATAGCGGACAGGGAGGAAGTACTTGCGGCAGTTTGGACGGCGCTGCAAATGCCGGTATTTCTTGTTGTAAAGGCGTCGTGCAAAACAATGCTACAACTATGTGTTACGATTTTGAATAGAAAATATTAGATATTTGATATTGGATATTATGCCACAGGACTGGGGAGTGTTACATGATACTAAACGTATATACCTGTTAACAGCGTTGCGCAATATCTAATATCCAATATCCAATATCCAATATTTCAATACTCCATATCTAATATTCTTAATATCTTAATGTTTTTGACATGTCTGATTACATTCAATTGGGAAATTTGGATGTGTATAAAATGGCGGTAGAGTTGAGTAGAGATGCTTGGCGGATATATGAAAGATTGGATTGGCGAGATAAAAAGATACTAGGTGATCAGTTTATTGAAAGTACTGATTCTGTAGGAGCTAATATCGCTGAAGGATATGGCCGGTATCATTATAAAGACAGAATAAAATTTTATTACAATTCACGCGGGTCACTTTTGGAATCACAGCACTGGATACTGCTTTTGTACGAGAGAAAAAAGATAAGTAAAGAGGAGTTTATGTCTTTACTGGGTAAACAGAAGATGGTTCACAGTAAATTGAATTCATATATCAGTAGTTGTTATCGGAGTATCACAACGATAAATAAAAGTGAAAAATAGTAGATATTTTAGCATAATATCCAATATCATAGAGTATGTGGGCAAAGAATAACATTGCAAAATATATTTATCTGCGAAAACAGATAATATCCAATATCCAATATCCAATATCTGTTATTGTTATTGCAGTTATTTTTTTATTTTCAGCACACATTACTTCAGCCCAACAACCTGTCAGCACGGATGTTTTGTTTGGCGGCGACACAGGTCAGAGCGCGGAGAGCTTGGCCGCGCAAGCCGGCTTGGGAGTTTCCGACCCGCGCCTTATCATCGCGCGCGTTATCAATATCACTTTGGGATTTTTGGGAATTATCGCGCTGGGTTTGATTGTTTATGCCGGCTTTTTGTGGATGACGGCCGAGGGCAACGAACAGCAGATTGAAAACGCCAAAAAGATTCTCATCGGCGGCGTTATCGGCTTGGTGATTATTCTGTCAGCTTTTGGCATCGCCGTCTTTGTCATGCGCGCCATCAGCGGCGCGACCGGCACGACTGGCGGAGGAGAAGTGTGCGCGAACGAAGGTGAAGTGCAGGAAAATTGTAATTCGTGTGGCGGCACACAGACATGCACCAGCGGTTTTTGGAGCGCCTGCACCCCGCTCTGCATAGACGACGAAGACCCGAATGCTGATTTTTACATTACCAATAATGACCCTATCAACGATAATACGCGGACGTTCATCCGTAACTCCGTAGTAACGTTTCAATTCAATAAAACAGTTAACTCGGCTACCGTTATTAAAAACACGACGTTCAAAGCCGAGTACGTAACGTATAAAGATGACGCGCAGACGGAAGTTGACAGTACCGCCGCTATTGATGGCAAGCCTGTTGCAAGCGGGCGAAGCATTGAATTTAGTCCCGATAGCCTTTGCCCGGCGCCAAATGATAATCGCTTCTGTTTCGACCAAACAGATAACGACAAACGCGTGGTTCGCGTAACGCTTGTTGGAAATAATCTTGGCTCAAATACCACTGCCGCCATCGTGAGTATGGACGGAAAAATCTTGAATTGTAATTTAAGTGAGAACGCGGCGTTCGGGTACGGCTGTCAGGTTGAGTTTGAGGTCAATGACATTATTGATGTGGAAAATCCGCGCATTGTCAGCTTCAATACCGACCAGCAGGTATGCTCGGAGACTGATACTTCGGTTGCGGTTACCGGCGAAGATGACGCGGGCATACGAAAAATTGATTTTTTTGTAAATAATGAAACACAGCCGCGCTCGGCTTCATTAGAGCAGCCGGTACGGCAGAGTAATGGCAGGTGGCAGAGAACGGGAACGCTGGATTTGTCCTTAGCTGATTTTCCTGACGTTAGCGCTCTGAACGTGCGCGCCGTCGTTACGGATGCGGACAGCAACACAGCCGAGCAGACACAAAGCATTTCGTTGTATCCGGCGCAGTGCTGTAATGAAACTCAAGACGACAACGAATCCGGCATTGACTGCGGCGGCGCGAGCGGCTGTATGGCTTGCGAGGATTTGGGTCCGGTGATTGACTGGGTTTCGCCGGTTGATGATAAGGATAATCCCAACGGCGCAGAAGGGAATTTCATTACGATTGGCGGCCGTTATTTTGGGGATTATGAAAAAGGCAAGAGTAAAGTTTTCTTCGCCTCTGACTACGGTGATAGTACAGTTGAAGCGGTCCTGGCAAATGACAAAATTGCGGGCAACGAAGCGTGCACGGACGTGTGGAAGCTCAATCAAATTATCGCTATCGTGCCAAGCGGCACAAGCAAGGGGCCGTTGAAAGTGGTGCGCGCTGACGGGGTTTCTGACACAACGGACAATGCCGTTGGACAGTCCGTGCCTGACTTTCAGATAAATTCCACCAAGCGGCCCGGTCTTTGTAAAGTTAACGATTTACAGACACCGCCGACACCGTCCGAGCAGACGCCGCACCAAGAGCCGCTCAAAAACATCACGCTGTACGGCATCCAGCTTGGCAGTAGCGGCACGTTTGAAAATGTAAAATTTGGCGTTGATGACCTAAATACTCAAGATATTATTGAAGAGTTAAACAGCTTGTCAATTGGCAGCTGGGAGGCGCAGACAATCACTAATGTGGGCGTGCCCATACTCGCGCCGCAACGTACGACTATCTCCGTTATACAGGAAAACGAGCGCAGCAACAGTTTGTATTTACAAATTGACGGCAGTTCGCAGGCGCCCTACATCACCAACATTGAGCCCAAAGTCGGACACGTTGGCGACTATATTACGATTTACGGGGGAAATTTTGGCGCCGGTAGCGGCATCAATGACGTTGTGAAGATTGGAGCGGTGAACGCAATCGCTGATTTTCCTTCCGAGTGTTTGCAAAACGTGTGGCAGGACAACCAAATTATTGTTAAAGTGCCGCCGACGGTGAGTGGCGATAAAAATAGCATAACCGTAAGTGTTGGCGAGTTTACCGCTACGGCAAGCGATACATTTCGCGTCGGTGATTATTGTAAAAAAATTCCTGCTACTTCCTGTACACCGACCGGCAACGAATGCGAAACTGGCGACACGTGTGTTAAGACTGCGCTACCTGCTTTGTGTAGAATTTCTCCGGACAACGGAAAAATCGGCACCAAAGTTACGCTTTACGGCGAGCGCTTTGGCGATACACCGAAAAACGTGAAATTTTATAGTAACGCTTTAGCAACGCCAGTCGGCGCTGATTGGACGGATACTATTATAAATGTCAGCGTGCCACTGCAAACGCAAAGCGGCGACGTGCGCGTTATAGATAATAGTGATTTGCAAAGCAACCCGCTGAATTTCCGGGTTGGTTCCTGTTTGGAAAATGGGCAGGCCGGCAGTGACAATTCTATGTGCGGAGAGGACAGTGTTTGTTGCGCGGAAAATACGCAGTTGCCCGGCAGTTGTGTTGCCAAACAAGAAGATTGCGGCACAGTGGAAGGCAGTACGTATTCACAGTACTACATAGAATTCAGCACCGCCAGCGCCGGACAGGTTTCCTGCGACGGCAACGCGGCGACAGTGGAGTGCAATCCAAACGTTGATTTATGCAACACATTAGGTTTGGGGTATACGTGCAGTCAGACATGCGTGTGCGAGCCGCCAAAAGCGCCGCGAGTGATTGAGGAGTGCGACCGGCAGAACAACGATTGCAAACCCTACGCCGCCGGACCCAGCCCGTCACCGTGGACGCCAAATTTTGATACCAGTATTAACCGCTCATTAAGTTGTGTAAATTCGGTCATCACCGCGCGTTTTGATAAGAAAATGGATTTGAGTCGTATTAACAGTAATACCATTACAGTGAGCAAGTGCGGTGCTGACGACAAGGGAGCAGTTAATGCAGAGTCATGTCAAAAAATTGATGCCGCCAGCTCGTGGGCACTAACAAAATTTGACACTTCAGACACTACCCCGCAGAGTGGCTTCAGCGTAACGCCCGGCGCAAATTTAGATACCAATACGTGGTATCAGGTTAAACTTATCGGCGGCGATAACGGCATAAAATCAGATGCCACGGCCGGTGGTTTGCCCATTTTTGGCAATAGCGGCGCGGATTACGTTTGGTATTTCAAAACGCGCGCCAGCGCTGATGCATGCAAGCTGGGTTGCGTGGGCGTTGTGCCGAACGTATATTCTTCAACCAAGCAAAACGAGTTGATTCCATACAGCACGATTGCCGATTCCGAAGACAACGCTTGCAATTTAATAAACGTGTCAGGGTATGATTTTACTTGGAAATCAAGCGATGAGAACAAAGCAAAGGTAGACCCGGATGAAAGTGTTTTTAATAGTAAAGAAAACAGTGATAACAAAAGTTATACGGCGCTCGCAAAAACAATTGCCGAAACAACTCCCCAGGCGCCAGTCATTATAACTGCCACCGAAACAAAGAAAGGCAAAGAGGGGAGCGGCAAACTCTACATTACGTTCGCCCCCTTTTACGTTGTGACGCCATGGCCGTCCTGCCAGAGTGCTTGTCTGAACGCGGCGGTCGGGGCTGAATTCAGCGTTCCTGTCAAAACCATCTCACTCATTGGCAACGTTTCTTTGATTAAATGCACTGATGCGGCGTGTAACTCGTGGACCAATAATCAATTAATACAGGTTGCGCCGCATGTGTTGCGTGATTCATCAGGAAAAAAGTTAGATTTGCAGAACAGCGGCAATTTGGAGAAAAATACTTATTATCGGGTTATTATTAAAAATACCGTAACAAGCCGAGATGACGATAAGGCATTGGAGCGTCTCAATTTCAATTCAGCTAAGCCTTCAGCAACAAACGGGTTCGACTCATACTCGTGGGTGTTCAAAACCAAAGATACCACCTGCGAAGTAAACAGGGTTTCACTTGCTCCGCAGGATATATGCGTTAGCTTAATCGGGGATACTGCAAACTATGGCGCAACGCCGTTCAGCTCGCCGGATGAGTGTTCAACACAGGGCCAGCGGCTGAAAGGGGCGGATTTTAATTGGGATTGGACGGCGCAATCCGCCAAGGTCGGTCAGTTCACGCCTAATCCAAATGTCAATAATGATATATCTACGCATACCTCACAGGCTCCTGCAGAACCTGCAGAAATTGTGAAAGCTGTCGGGGCCGGTGATGTCAGTAATAATAAACAAACAGCCGATATTACAGCGAAAGAACATGCAACTGCAAAAAGCGATACGGCAGAGTTTTGCATTCAGTGCGGGTTTAACCGTGATGACCAGTGTATTTATGCCAATGGGAATTCCGCAACAGAAGGCTACGGCGTCGGCGCCAACACCTGCTGTTATCCGCGGCCGCAGGTCAGTGGTTCAACGCCGGCGGACGGCGCAAGCAATATTTGCCGAAATGCGATGCTTTCGGTGCAATTTGACACGGCCATGGATATTGCGAGTCTGAATAAAAACATCATCGTTGCGGCTAACTACGGCGCGGACGCCTGTCCGGACGGAACAAACTACCTGCTCTTGGCTGATGCCGGCCGGAATTCAGGTTTCCGAAACCTCTTAAAGGTTTCGGAAACCTTAACGGCCTTGACAAATTGGTTGGCAAATAAAATTGCTAAACTGCCGTTGGTTAACCATTTAGTCAGTATTACGAGCGTGCAAGCTACAGATTACAGCAGCCGCTGGTGCGCCATTACCGGTACGGTTGACGGCCGCAATGAACTTGGCAAAGGTGTCATCCATTTTTCGCCGAATGTGCTCTTGAAGGCGGGGACGCAACACGTGATTTTAATCAAAGGCGATGACAACATCAGTGATGGGGTGAAAAAAGGCGTGGTCAGCATCAACGGCGTAACATTGCGCGGCAAAGACAAGACGGGAACAGTTACCACGTACTGCGACGGAAAAGACAATTGCAAATTCAACGGCAATAGCTTCTACGGCGAGGCGATTGATTTTACCACGCTTGGTGCGAGCGCGTTGCACCAGGGCGTCTGTGTCGGCGAGCACGTTTCTATTGACCCGGCCGCCTGGACGTTTTTTTCAAATCAAAACGACGCGCGCGATGACGATTCCAATGATGAGACAAACTACGATACGATTGACACCGACAACGACAAGGCATTCAACGCAACGTTGCAGTCGGCCGACGGGCAGGATTTGGCCTCACTTAATGATGTTTACTCATGGACGTGGCAGTGGTCGTCTGACGATCCACAACTCGTACAAGCTACGGAACAAACTATTGAGAAAACAGCTTTGGTACAAACGAAGTCAGCAGTGCAAGGCAAAACCTATGTAAAAGCTGCCGCAACTATTACGAGCAAAGTTACCGGCGTGGCAAACGATACAAAAAAAGGGCAGGCGCCAGTAAACGTTTTTATGTGTAAAAATCCCTGGCCGGCATTTGACCCGGAACATCCGGCAAACTGGCCGTTTAAAGATAAAGATTATAATTTTGAAACCTATTATTGCCGCGACAAAGGCAGTGCGCTGTTTAATGATGACTTGCCGGCGATTAGCGACAACGGCGTGATTTTAGGCAAAAGATTTGTTTGTTCTGCTGATGCTGATAATCCCGGAGTCGCCTGTACTGCTGACGCTAACACATGCAAAAAAGATGGAGCAGTTGCGCCGCAATTATGTGCGGGTATTTTAAAAGAATTTTTATTCACCCGCCCGGGAAAACCGGAAGCGCCGCGGCTAATGGTTTATACTGGGCCATTGGCCGGAACAGATTGCTGGACAGGTGATTGCAACGGCGATGGATTAACGGACAATTTTGATTGGTTTTTCCAGCAGTTGGCGCACGACCAAAGGCCTTTGCCTCAAAATGGTACTGCGCATCTCATTTGGAATGGCACTCCTAGTCAAGAATACAATATTTATCAAAACGGTGATTTATTGGCTAATGTCAAAGCAGGTGTAATACCGACACCAGATGACTCCACTTCCCATAAATGGTGTGGCAGTGTGTTTTTAAATAATCACACAATAGTTGGTTGTACCGCAAGAATCACCGGATTAGAAAACAATATCGCCCATACTTTTGCAGTTACAAGCATTAAAAATACTGCTGTAGGAAACGAAGAAAGCGCGTTCTCTAACATTGTAAGCGTGACGCCTAAACGCACGGCTGGGCCTGCCGCTCCGACAAATTTGTCCGCGTCGGTTAGTAATAACGTAGTAGTTTTAACTTGGACAAAAAGTATTGACGGCGATGTCAGTAATTACAAGGTTTATTTAGGCATAGATAAAGACGAAAAAAATGAAGTGCGCGACGCGGGCAATGTTAATAATTACGCTTGGCAGAATTTAGATTTTAAGCATACCTATTATTTCGCGGTAATGGCTGTGGCTGGTGGTAAAGAAAGCGATGCTAACAATACAATAAGAATAAATTTAGGGCCGATAGGGTATTGGAAACTAGATGAAGGGAAAAGTACTGTTATTAAAAATAGTAGTCCATTTAGCATCAATGGTCTTATAATAGCTGGCGCTTCTTGGAATGAAACAGGATTTTTAAGTTTTAATGGCAGTAATTATATTAGATTCCTCACCTCTGATTATTTGAATTTATCAATGCCAGTCAATGGTTTTACGCAAAGCGTTTGGGTAAAGCCGGACATTACTTTTGATATCACTCAAAACAACGCCGCCTCTATTTATTTTGGTGTTTTGGGACATCAAGAAAAACCCGGCGCGCAAAATCGCTATCCTTCCATATTTGTCATGTCGAACGGGAAACTAAATGCAGGGTTTGGCACGAGTAATGATAACGGCAAATGGTGCAATATTATTACCAACGATTTTTTATTCAAAAAAGGCGTATGGAGCTTTGTCGCAGTTAATTATGATAGAAATGCCAGCCAGTATAAAGTTTATTTTGACAATCAATTTATTGGAGCATATCAGCCCAAAAATGTTGATAGTCAAGAATGTAAAAATAATGATCCTTACGGTATAAATAAATTAGAAATTGGTCGTGTTGACGATTCATATTTCAAAGGCCAAATCGCGGAAGTAAAAATATATAATTATGTCCGCACGCCGGAACAAATCAAAGCTGACTACGATAGCGCCAAATCGCGGTTTTAGATAAAAATAGAGACATCTGATGATAGATGTGACATCCGATGTCGCTGAACGACATCGGATGTCACAACCCTACGATAGCGCCAAAGCGCGGTTTGATTGATGAGATGTAGAAGAAGGAGTTAGACTCCTTTAAAGGAGTCTAACTCCTAAGTAGAGTAGGATTTATTATTTTATTAGCATGCAGTTCAATAATATTTATTATTATCATATTTATAATCGCGGCGTGGACAGGCGAAAAATATTTTTGGACAAATGGGATTATGTGAGATTTTTAGAGAGTTTAAGGGAATTTAATCAGAAAGAGCCGGTAGGGAGTTTGTACAAAATTAAAAGGGGTTTAACCCCTTTAAGAGGGGTTAAACCCCTAGTCCAAATTATCGCCTACTGTCTTAATCCTAATCATTTTCACTTACTTCTAAAAGAAGAAGTTGATAGAGGCATTTCTGAATTTATGAAAAGAATGGGAGTTGGTTATACTTGTTATTTTAACGAACGGTACCAAAGAAGTGGAGCGCTCTTTCAGGGAACTTATAAAGCCAAAGAAGTCCGCTCAACCTACGATTTAATCAAAGTTTCTATCTATGTAAATTGCAACGCGGAAATCCACGACATTGCCAAAGCGCAAAATTGGCCTTGGAGCGGTTATTTGGATTATAATGGAATAAGGCGGGGGACGCTTTGCAAGCAAGAATCAATTTTTAACGAAATCAGCCGGCCGGAATATTTTAAATTAAGCGAAGATTTAATCCCGGAAATTAAGAAGATTAAAAATTTAGAAAAATATGATTTGGAATAAGAGTAATGATAAGCAGAAGAAGAGAAAGGAGTCCGACTCCTTTAAAGGAGTCGGACTCCTCCTTCTCATATTTATCGCCATTTTTTCTTGGCTCGCGTGGTTTACGATAGCAAAAGAAAATACGGCGGCACAGGCCCAAACTCTCCTGGAAACCGGCGCCGGCGACGGCATTGCCGTGCGCATTATGCCGAACGCCGAGCATGTCAGCCCGCTGGAGTGGTACAAAAAAAACATCAAACAACAAGGTTCGCCGAGCCGTTTGCTCGTGGACGGCTACGATGCCCTGCAGGAAGGCCGGACGGTTTATGTCAATACCGGCAATGTTGTTGGCGATAAATTGTACACCAACATCCACATCATCTCCTACACCCAAGACGCGAGTAGCGACACCAAGGAAATTTTTAACCAGTTGTTAAACAACTGGACTTTTAACACCAATATTATCGCTGACAGCCAAGCAGACTTTTGTCTGCAAATAGCGAACAATGATCGGGATCCGGCGGGCAAAAAATGCTACACGGACGCGCAGTGCGGCAAAAATTCCGGGCTGTATTGCAACAGCTTAAAAGCGCGCGTTACCCGTGATGTCCGGCGCCTCGCGGATTTAAAAGAAATTACTACCGCTTTAGACAGTTATCAAGCTAAAAATAAAGACTATCCCAAGCTTGCGGCCGGCAGTTACTTAGCCAACAAAAGCATTTCGGTTTGGCCGTCTTGGCAGCAGACTTTAGGCAAAGAGTTAGGCAAAACTTTGCCTACCGACCCGATCAATAAACTTGTCGGCTGCAGCGGCGGTTATGATTCCGTTACTTGCTGGGACGAGAAAAATAAAAAATTTAACGGCACGGTGCCGGGCGGATTGCCGCAAGGAAGCCATGCTTATGCTTATCAATACTCTAAATATGCGAACGGCCAAGTAGAGGGTAAAATTTGCGCTTTGATGGAGTCGGTTGTGGCAATAAATATGGTCGGCGGACAAGCATGCGCCGGCTCTAACTTTAATCCAATTGACAGCAATATTATTATCAGTAGTTTAATTATAGAGTCGATTACTAGTGGGGAGCAAATTATTGACGGCTTAACTATAGAAAAAGCGCCTTAATAGTTTTAACATGACGCGAAAAATAATTTTTATCACAGCCGGTATGTTTGCTTTGCTGATTTGGCTTAAACCGGCAGCCGCCGCGCCGGTAAATACCGATTATTTGTTCGGCGGCGATGTTACTAACGTCCAAAAATTGTCCGAACAGAGCGGCTTGGGCCTGCAAGACCCGCGGGAAACGGCCGCCAAGGTCGTTAATGTTACTTTGGGATTTTTAGGAATAATCGCCGTGGTGTTAATTTTAATCGCCGGTTTTTTATGGATGACGGCGGCGGGGAGCGAGGAAAAAATTGCTACCGCCAAGAAATTAATGAGCGCGGGCGTTATCGGCTTAGTCATTGTTTTAGCCGCGTTCGGCATCGCGCGCTTTGTGATTAGTTCCATGTTAAGCGCGACCGGCGGTGATTCCGTTGTAATAGAAGAACCAAGGGCGCCGGGCAAACCAGAACCGCGTGTTGCCGCGGAAACTCCACCTGGCGCGCAGCTATACGGAAGCGGTTTGTCGGCTGGCGGTCAGAATACGGATGCTATCAATAATCCGGAAAATCCAGTTACTCATATTAAATTAGAATATTAATTATTTTATAAATAAATATAACTATGTTCAACTTTAAAAAAGCATTATTAGTTGCCGCCATTAGCTTGGCTGGCGGACTGTTTTTATTAACCTCGCCGGCTCGCGCCGAATCAATAGTAACTATCCGCTGGACTTTAAATCCGGATTTTAATAAGACTGATATTCTGTATTTTAATTTATTTGTGAATTACAATAATAGTGGTGTGTGGAAAAAAAGGGTTAAAACTTTGGTCGGTGTTTCACCGGAATTTGGTGGAAATTTACCAGCCGACTATGGGTATGTTCAAGACAGGCAAGAAGAAGTAGGTAGCTATCAATATATGATATACGTGGCGAAAAAAGTGACTGGCGGCGGGACAGTTATTATTGATCCAAGCGTGTACGGTTTGGAGCCGGTAAAAAACGAAGTGATACAAGATAAAAATGGGAACTTAATAGTCGTGAATTTAGACAATCCTAATAACGGAAGCCCTGCTGGCGGTAGTGAAACGCAAACGAGCGTTACACCCCCCCAATTGAAAGAATTTTATTTAAGCGGAACGGCTAAAAAAGCCACTGGCAGAGATTATTATCTGGCGGAGGCCGACCAATATTTTTCCATCAACTGGAACATAGAAAACGCTTTTTCCGCTGATAATACAAACAGTCCGTATGAAATTAAGTTGGGCTATATTACTTACGATAAAGCAAAAAGTATAGCCGGCTGTTTAGTTAACAACCAACTCCTCTCAGCTTGCGTTTATGAGAATAAAATCACATTTAATTCTTCACACGAAAGTTTAAAAGACAGGGTAAACTCATCTCATAGTATTCAATTCCCTTCAGCCGGAATTTATTTTATTAACTTAGGAGTGAAGTATAATAATGCCAGCTATAATTCTGACAACCAAATAAAAATAGTAATCAATCCGCCGAAATTAACCAACTTTTCTTTCACCCGCTTTAACAAAGATGGAATCAGCATGAATGAGCAAAAACAAGAAGTATCGGCAAACGAAATGATAGCATTCAACTGGACGCTGGATGGCGTGGGCAGAGTACCGGTTAAGAGTTTTGAAATTTGGCGTGAACTCGCCGGAATCGAAAACTGGACGCAAATAAAGCAGAAAGACAATATCAATATAGCCTCTGTTCCTGCCGACGTCAGCCAACTTTATGAATATAATCCGCCTGCGTCCGGCACATATAACTACGGCCTGCATCTTGTTTTGGCCGACGGCAGTTATTTGACCGAAGGAGACGCAGGGCAAAGTTTGATTCCGATCACTTTCAATAGGCAAATTACTCCGCCTTCCACACCTCCACCAGCCTCTGACCCAGCTCAATATAATGGCCCGATAGTCAACAGCATTTTTAACCAAAAAACTAGCACGGGCCGGCCGGTTATAAGTTGGACAATAGATAATTCTGCTGAAGCAAAGGTAGCTAATTTTGAGCTATGGCGGTGGAAAAGCGGAGAATCAACGCATACGGTAAGTTTAAAAAGTATTCCCATTGGCACCCTAAAAAACAATAACTCCGGCATTTATCTTTTTGTCGCGGATGCCGGAGAAATAAAAGCCGGCGAGTATTATTATATTATTCATGCCGTGCCGAAAAGCGGCATCACAACCAACCGAAGCTCCGGCCCCAGTTTTGATGATTTGAAGCAGTTAGGAATATCTACCGGACTCATAAACATAAGTCAAGACATTAAGCCGTTGCCGGGGTTGCCGAAGATGCCGGGGTTGCCGAGGATAAGCAAGCTAGCGGCTGTGGCGGCAAGCCAAAATTTTAATATCCGTTGGGGGGTTGAAACTAACGAAATTGATTTTGTCAGTAAATTTGAAATTTGGCGCGCGCCGTGCAAATCAAGTGACAATACTATTGACAAAAATACATGGGTTAAAATAAACACGATAAACAATGACCATACGGAGACAAATAACGCTGATTTTGCATATTCCGATTCGCTCGCAAACGGAGGTTATTGCTATGGCATGCATGTGTATTCAACATACGACGAAGCGTTATTTACCACGGAAAAAGACAGCAATATCCCATTGGCGTATGTTTTTTCGGACGACACTGCGCCGACTATTTCAGAGTTCCTCGTTAATGATAAAGCAGGCGGTCTTAGTAGTCCGGATATTGTTGTCGCTCCGCTCGCGCCCGTAAAAATTTCCTGGAAAGCAACTGACGGCGGCGGGGGATCAGGAATCGCCAGAGTTGAAATTTTGTGCAACAAGGGAATGCAATGGGCCGGATGTAGTGAAAATATTACCGCAGTCAAATTAGCTCGCGGGACATTAACTGACGGGAGCTATAATTTTACTATTCCATTTCAAACCGAAATGACTTTTGATTTAGGAATTCATGTAGTTAAGAATAACGGCAAGTGGGTATCCGAACAAGGCAGTGGCTTGTCTCCGGTTAGAATAAAAATAGAAAAGGAATGCGTACCAACAAGAACCTGCGCTAATTTTGATTTAACGACATTTTGCGGCAGTAAAAATTTCGATAATGGCTGCAATGTAAATATACCTTGTCCCGGCACTTTAAGTTGCCCGAATGGCTGTAATGCTAATTCATGCATAGTAGCCGCGCCGACGCCGACTCCTCCGCCTACAAACACCACTTCGCCGACTATTTCGGAATTTAACATTGATCCTGTTTCTTTTGTTGAGAAAGAATCAGCTAATATTTATTGGAAGGCGGAAGACCATAGCGGCTCGGGACTTGATAGAGTTGAGATTTGGATTAAGCGCGCCGAGGAAAGTTGGAGCGCAGAACCAACCATTATCAACAAGAACATGACTATTAAAAATTATAATTATATAATGCCAGATGCCGGGACTTTTGATTTTGGAATCCATGTGGTTGATAAAAAGGGAAATATGACGAAGGAAAGCGCTCTAATAAAGGTGACAGTAACGTCAAACGCAGATTCTTCCGGTTCTTGCGGCGGCGTTGCCACGGTGCCGGACATTGAAGGCAACATTTATAGTACCGTGGCTATCGGCACCCAGTGCTGGATGAAATCCAACATGCGCACGGCCAAGTACCCGGACGGCACGGCAATTGCCAAAGGATGTTCAACCGCCGGTTGCGGGAACTGGAAGTCTGATGCCAGTTACTATTCCTGCCCGCCGGATACCTCTTATGGCGGCAAGCGCGAAAGTTGTGCTGCAGCCGCAAGAGTCGGCATGCTGTATCAATGGTCGGCCGCAATGAACGGTTCAACTAGCGAGGGTGCGCAAGGAATCTGCCCGTCCGGCTGGCATGTCCCTTTAGACGCCGAATGGGATACTTTAATAACCAATTTGGGCGGAGCAAACGCAGCCGGCAATAAGTTAAAACAGACTACCGGCTGGAGCACTCCTAATATTGGGACTAACTCTTCCGGCTTTACCGCTCTGCCAGCCGGCAATCGGGATCAGGATAGTTATTATTACGGTTTTTTTGACTACGCTCACTTTTGGTCATCCGGAACTAACCCCTTTATTCGCCAGCTGAATTCTGCAAACGGCTCGGTCAGCAGACGCGATTATACGAATTTGAAGGGGAACGGCATTTCCGTTCGCTGTCTTAAGGGCGCGGCCACGGACGAATATCAGAGTACAGCCAATGGCAGTAATAATAATGCAGCGAATAACAATAAGAATACCGTATTGCCGACAATCAGCAACGCCTATTTAAGCGTCATAGCGCTGGGAACCGGAGAATATGTTTTTAGCATTGCCAGTTCGCCGTATCCTTACGAAAAGAAAAAGCCGCTTGTCTACTTGAATTGGGAAGTGAGTAATAGCGATCCGGCCGCGGCGTTTATTGAAAAGTTTGTTATTTCCCGTGCGCCCAAAAATACTACGCAATGGACAGTACTAGGCGAAGACGGGAAAGATGCTTCGGGCAAATATCAGCGCATTGATAGAAGTTTGCTGGATGCAACCAAAGAATACCAATATAAAATAGATGTTTTTATGAAAGAGGCAGATGGACCGCAAGCATCGCAGATAGTTAAAACAGATGGCTGGATTTCAGATTCTGACGGCGATGGCTTGTCTGACTGGGAAGAAAATTATGTTTTTTCGTTTCTAGATACGACAGATCCGGCGCAACCGCGCATCATTCATACTGATCCAATGAAAGCTGATACCGACGGTGATACTTTTTCTGACTATGATGAGATAACCAACTGCTATTCTCCTTTCAGCAAGAATAAATATAATACCGGCTGCGTAAAATAAAATTATGTACCAAAGCTTTTTTCTCTACGCCCCCAAAATTATTTTTGACCTGCTGTTTGACGCTTTATATTTTTTGCCCTGGTGGTACGGCCGCGGGTTGTTGCGCGTGAGCGCGCGCGCTTGGTTTTTTGTGCGCGACAAGGAGCGTGAACTTGCTATTGTGGTATGGATAAAAAATGTTTTCAAGCCGCTCTACGATGATTACAATTGGCAGAACAGATTAAAAAGTGTTATACTGCGGATAGGACAAATTATTTTGCGTGCGATTATTTTGTTGTTTTGGACGGCGACAGTTTTAATTTTAATGTTAGGCTATGCTGTTTTGCCGGTATTGGCAGTTTGGGAAATTATATATCAAATAATTTAATTTCTAATTTTTAATATGTTTGACAACGTAAATCCGCAACAAAATTTAAACGCTCGTCCCAATCCCCAGCCGTCGGCCGGGCAAACTCCGCCGCCAGCGCCGGTGAGGGAGCCCGAAGACATCTTTGCCGGCACTGACAGAGCGGGAACGGCGGCGGCAAAACCGCCCCAGTTTCAGCCAAAAAATCCAGCTGGCAATCAAACCGCGGGACAGGCGCAAGCTATTCCCCAGACTTCTGCACAGATGCCAGGCGCGCAAACAGCCAAGGGCGGCCAAAACAAAAAATACCTCATTATCGGCGTTGTAGCTATTGTTGCTTTGGTAGTGATTTTTATCGCCATGGTTGTGCTGGCTTATTTTAAGGCCCAGGAGCCGGTTACGCAAACTAACGCGCTGCCGGCAACTCCATCCGGACAGAACGAAACCGTAACAGTGCCGGAAGCGGCAACAGATGTTGCAGTGCCGGATGAAACCGGCACGCAGACAGCCGAGCAGTCAACGACGACGCCAAATGCTAATGACGCCGCGGCTGAGCAAGATTCGGAATTAATTTTGGATGAAATTACCGATTCGGACGGCGACGGTTTGATGGACGGAGAAGAAAAACGCTTAGGCACAGACCCAAATAATCCGGATACGGATGGCGACGGGCTTACCGACCGGCAGGAAGTGAGAGTTTATCGGGCAGACCCGCTCAACGCCGATACGGATAGCGATGGTTATAACGACGGCGAAGAAGTGAACAATGGCTACAATCCGAAAGGCGACGGGAAGTTGTACGAATTGCCTTCTTAATTTAAAATTATCATTACTCTCTATTTTGGATTCCCGTCTCCGCGGGAATGACAACAAGTCCCATGCTGAAATTTTTGTCATTTTTTAAAAAAAATAAGAATACTCCGGCTGAATCCGACACAAAAGCAACACCAGCTGATGAGACGCTGGCGGCAATTACGTATCACACCATGCCGAAGAAGTTCATCAATGCGGCCGGCAGCGGCGGCATGCACCACACCAAAAAGTGGGGCATGGTAATTGTCGGCGGCGGCGGGGTGGTACTCATTGCCGGAGTTGTTTTTTTGGTGTGGTATATTTTTTTCGCGCCGCTCGCCGTCCGGCCAGTGGCGGTATCGCAAACCCCTACGCCGGCTGCGACGTCCGTTTCCACGCCGCCGGAAGCGCAAGTTTCAACAACGCCTGAAGAGACTGCAGAGAGCGGGCAGACAGCAACGCCCGCAACCGGTGACGTGAGTGAAAAAGACTGCGGCGCGACGGCGGTTGCGGCCGAAGCCGGCAGTATGACGACTGATAGCGTGCTCGCCTGTGTGGGCGAACGCATCGTTGACGGTTGCAAACCTGCAGCCGCAAGCATTGAAACGCAAACTGTTTCTGGCATCAGACTGGCAGTGCTGGGTTTGCGTCAGGACAGCTGTCTCGTGCAATTGACGTATCCGGCGCCGTCAGCCATCAGCGACGCGGCGTTGCAGGACTATGCCAATACGTATCTGCGCTGTCCCTATAACGTCGCCGGTTTAACCTCGCAAAATTATACGCCGGCGCAATTGGCGCAGTATGTGTACGCTCAGAGCGCACTTGAAGGCATGACCGAGGGCCGCAACTGCGAGGGCAGCGCGTTCACACTGTGGCTTGAGCGCGGTCAGCGGGCGGCCGTTGCCGAAGAAACCGCCGCGTCTTCATCCCCGTCTTCGCTCGCGGGCAATTTTGTCGCCGGCGTTGATACGGATGGTGATGGCTTAACAGATATTGAAGAAAGTACTATATTTGCCACGTCAGCCGCTAATCCGGACACTGACGGCGATACCTACTCCGACGGTACAGAAGTGTTGAACGGCTACAATCCGGCCGGCGAGGGAACGCTCACAGATAGCGGACTCGCAGCAAGCTACGAAAACACTGCGTATGGCTACCATATGCTCTATCCCAAGGATTGGCGGGTGGAGGATGCCGCGAATGGCGAAAACGTTATCTTTTTTTCCAATCAGTCCGGCTTTATTCAGATTATCGCGCAGGCGAATGCAGACCAGCAGGAAATTGAGCAATGGTATGAGAATGTTAATGAGACGGCGCCAAAGTCGGCAGCCGAAACGCTAAAGAACGGCTTTGCGGTCGTATACAGTCCGGACGGCTTGACGGCGTATCTCACACAAGCCGGCGGCGGCGATTACGTATACGTTATCACCTACAGTCCGGGCGAGGACCAGAAACTTGCGTACCGCACGACGTTTCAAATGATGATTCAAACGCTCACGCCGTAAGTTTTTTCTATGCGTTTAGACATCTACAACGGTACGCGGCAGGAAATTCCGAAAGCTTTGCTGCAGCGGGCGGCTGATGTATTCGGCAAGAAAATGCGGGTGGCAAAAGCCAGTGTTTCCGTTGCTTTTGTCGGCGAGCGCCGCATGCGCGCTTTAAACAGACAGTATCGCAGTCGCGATTGTGTGACAGACGTTCTCTCGTTTGGCGAAGGCCGACATAGCCGCGGCTACGCGGGGGAGGTGGTTATCTGCTATCAGCAAATACGGCGTCAGGCGAAGCGGCAGAAAACGAGCGTACGCGCGGAACTGCTGTTTATTTTTATGCACGGGCTTTTGCACCTCAGCGGTTACGATGACACGACCGAGCGCGGCTGGCGCGAGATGGAGCGCGCGGGTACGCGCTTGTGCACAAGTATTGATAGATAATCCGGCGGAAATATTGTATACTGTAATAAATACAGCGTGGTTGTATCGCGCCTCAGGTACGTAGCTGATATGCCTGTTTTTTTTCAAGCTACGTAACTGAGCAGCGATATAATTTTAGTTTTACATTCCCATGAGAGAAGACCTGTTGGTTGGGTTAGATGTTGGTTCAACTTATATTCGGCTGGTAGCGGCCCAGCGCAAAGCCGAAGAGCTCCAAATCATCGGCGCGGTGGAATCGCCATCGCAGGGCATCACGCGCGGCGTTATCAATAGTATTGAAGACGCAACGAGCTCTCTTTCACGTTGTCTGGAAAAAGCCGAGCGTCTCATCGGCCTGCCCATTGTCAGCGCTTGGGTCGGCATTTCCGGTGCCTACATCAAGGCCGAGAAAAGCAAGGGCGTCGTGGCCGTGGCGCGCAGCGACGGAGAAGTAACCGAAGATGACGTGAACCGCACCATTGAGGCGGCCCGCGCGCTGTCCGTACCGCCGAACTACGAAATTTTGCACGTTATTCCGACACGCTACAGCGTTGACAACCAAACCGACATCAAGGATCCGATCGGCATGTTCGGCGTGCGCTTAGAAGCCGAGACACTTATCATCCAGGGGCTGTCCGCCCAGATTAAAAATTTTACCAAGGCGATTTATCGCACCGAACTCAACATTGAAGATTTGGTGCTGTCCAATCTGGCCGCGGCTGAAGCGGTTTTGACCGACAAGCAAAAAGATTTAGGCGCGGTGCTGGTTAATATCGGCAGTAGCACGACCGCGCTGTCGGTGTTTGAAGAGGGCGAGCTTTTGCATACGGCCGTTTTGCCGATTGGCTCCGAACACATTACCGCCGATATCGCCATCGGCCTGCGCTGCCCCATCACGCTCGCTGAGCGCATCAAAGTTTCCTACGGCAGCGCTGCGTCCAAAGACATTACCAAAAAAGACGAAATAGACATTTCGCAACTTTTGATTGAAGAGGAACTCGGCGATGACGAAGCGGTCATTTCCAAAAAGTACGTTTCCGAAATTATTGAAGCTCGTGTGGAAGAGATTATGGAAAAGATTGACGATGAGTTAAAAAAAATTGAGCGCAGCGGCATGTTGCCGGCCGGCGCGATTTTTATCGGCGGCGGGGCCAAATTGCCCGGCATCGTGGAAGTCGCCAAACGCAAATTGCGCATCCCGAGCTCATTAGGCATGAACCGCAGCAGCGTGCAGGTCATTGATAAAGTAAGCGACCCCGCTTTTTTGAGCGCGCTCGGTTTAGTTATCTGGGGTGATCAGATGTCTGACAAGCGCACGGGCGGCTGGGGCAGATTAGGGAGCGGCAAAGCGATTTCCAAAGCCGTTGGTAAAATCGGCGAGTGGTTTAAAAAACTCAAACCTTAGCTATTATTTTTCATTCCGCAGCTATCTTGCAAAAAGCAGCCTTTTGATATAAGATACAAGTACTAAATCATCATTATCCCCAAAGTACTCTATGGCAGAAGTTAAGCCAGACATTGAAACGTTTGCCAAAATTAAGGTTATCGGCGCCGGCGGCGGCGGCGGCGCGGCCATAAATCGCATGGTTGACGCCGGTATCCGCGACGTCGAATTCATCGCGGTCAATACCGACATGCAGGCGCTTCAGCATAACAAAGCCCAGACGAAAATTCACATCGGCCGTACCATTACGAAAGGTTTGGGTGCGGGCATGGACCCTGAATTAGGCAAGCTCGCCGCCGAAGAATCACATAATGATTTGCGTGACGCGCTCAAGGGAGCGGATATGGTCTTTATCACCTGCGGTTTGGGCGGCGGTACTGGCAGCGGATCTTCGCCGGTAATTGCTGAACTGGCGCGCGACTCCGGGGCCCTCACGATTGCCATCGTGACCAAGCCGTTTAGTTTTGAGGGCGCGCAGCGCCGCACCATTGCCGAACGCGCGCTGGCTGAATTGACCGACAAAGTTGACGCGGTTATTACTATTCCCAATGATAAATTGCTGCAGGTCATTGACAAGAAAACCTCGCTGCTTGATTCGTTTAAAATCGCTGACGAGGTCTTGCGCCAGGGCGTGCAGGGCATTGCCGAGGTTATCACAGTGCCGGGTTTAATTAATGTTGATTTTGCCGACGTGAAAAGCATCATGAGCAACGCCGGGTCGGCTTTGATGGGAATTGGGCAGGCAAGCGGCGAAAATAAGGCGATTGAAGCGGCGAAAATGGCCATCAACTCGCCGTTGCTTGAGATGTCCATTGAAGGCGCGCGCGGCGTTTTATTCACGATTGTCGGCGGCAAGGATTTGGCCATGCATGAAGTGAACGAAGCGGCCAAAGTCATCACCTCGTCAACGGACGACGACGCGCGGATTATTTTCGGCGCGGTTATTGACGAACGCATGAAAGATGAGATTAAAATTACCGTGATAGCCACCGGTTTTGACAGCGCAAACAAAAAATCTTTGGATATGAGTTCGCACAAAGGCTCTCCCTCGTACTCACCCAGTGAATTTTTAAAGACAAAAACAGCCGACGATATGCCGGAAGAAAAGCGCAAGAATAAAATCTCCTCCCTGAAAGCGGCTCAGGCCGAACCGGCCAAGAGCACAAAAGAGGCTGATGACGAAACAGACGACGAATTGGGCATTCCCGCCTTTATCCGGAAGAAGATGATGTAGGTTCAAGTTTGGTTGTACGTATTTGCATGGACACGCAACTATCCGAATGCCACGAATTATGAATAAAAAATAAAATTGCGGCTTAGATAGCCGCAATTTTTTATTGGAAATAAACTGTTAATAAAATACGCGCCGGTTTTTTAAAAATTAGCTAAATAGTTATTTTTCGCCTATAATTTAAACAGCCGTACGCGGGTGCGCGCGGCTATCGCCAAGGAAAAAAGTATAAAATAAATTTATGGCAAATAAATCTTCAAATAAAAATTTACACCAGGCAAGCAAGGCCAAAAAAGACGAATTTTATACCCAGCTTTCCGATATTGAAAAAGAATTGGGGCATTATAAAAAACATTTCAAAGGCAAGGTTGTTTTTTGTAATTGCGACGACCCAAGGGTAAGCAATTTTTTCCATTATTTTTCATATAATTTTGAGAATTTGGGCTTAAAAAAATTAATCGCCACTTGCTACAAAAATCAAAATGCTGATTTGTTCAGCCAAAACAAAGTTGAAAAAGCTATTTATTTGGAATACACCGGCGACAAAAATGGAGATAAAATTCCCGAACTTAATGAAATCGGCATCAAAGAATTAAAAGGCGATGGTGATTTTAGAAGCGAGGAATGTATTGAGCTTTTAAAACAAGCGGATATTGTGGTTACCAATCCGCCGTTTTCTTTGTTTCGTGAATATGTCGCCCAATTAATGGAATACAAGAAAAAATTTGTAATAATTGGGAGTTTAAACGCTATAACATACAAAGTTTTTTTTAAACTGATTAAGGAAAATAAGGTTTGGCTGGGGCACAGCATTCATAGCGGAGATAGAGAGTTTGGCGTTCCTGACGATTATCCGTTAAATGCCGCCGGATGCAGAATTGACAAGAACGGCAAAAAGTATATCAGAGTGAAAGGCGTTCGTTGGTTCACAAATTTGGATTACAAAGAACGGCATGAAGATTTTATTCTTATTAAGACCTACAAAGGACACGAGGAAGATTATCCAAAATACGATAATTATGACGCGATAAATGTTGATGTGACAAAAGATATTCCGGCCGACTACAATGGCGCGATGGGTGTGCCAATAACTTTTTTGGATAAATATAATCCGGAACAGTTTGAGATTATTGGTTTGGGTATATCTAATTCAGGATTAGAAGTCGGAGTTAAGCCATATAAGAAAGAACACAAAAAATATAGGAAAGAAATTCAAAAAAGAGGCGCGGTTGATGGTGATTTGTATATGATTACAAACGGGGTAGTAGATGTCCCGTATGCAAGAATTTTAATAAAAAATAAGAAAGTAAAATAAGAAATTTTATAATTTATGAAAATTTCAGAAGTTACAAGAAGAAATATAATTGATGAGGTAAAAATATCAGAATACATTTATTATGGCAGGCTTGAAGAGTCTGATTATAATGTACCCATATACTGGACAACTATATTAGGTGGATATGGTAGAATGAAAACATATGAAACATCTATCCCCAAAACAGAAAGCGTCCATCGCTTTAGCCGCCCTGCG